>Ga0208495_1000101_pt1 | contig 51730 bp, 48 predicted proteins | sample CryBogmetaGMA14M_FD_184551 | JGI IMG/M metagenome (GOLD analysis project Ga0208495, IMG submission 184551) | Freshwater microbial communities from Crystal Bog, Wisconsin, USA - MA14M (SPAdes) | ecosystem: Environmental > Aquatic > Freshwater > Lake | place: Crystal Bog, Wisconsin, USA...
AAGACGAAAGATCGCCTTTTGGAGGTAAAGACAAACAAGGAATATCAGGCAATGTTGAAGGAAATTGAGACCGTAGAGAATAAGAACAGCGAGATCGAAGATGAAATTATTTCCGGTTTGGACCAGATTGATAATATGAGGGCCGAGGTGAGGGCAAAAGAGAAAGACTTTGAGACTCGCAGGTCGCAGTATGAAAAGGAAAAGGAAAAGATAGAGAAAGAGATCAGTCAGCTTGATCGCGATCTTCAGGACGCGGAGAAAAAAACCGACGCTCTCAGGAAACAGATTCGTGACGAACTTCTCAAAAGATATGAAACAATCAAAGGCAGAAGAAATGGCGTGGCCGTGGCATTGGTCTGGAAGGAAGTCTGCGGCGGCTGCCATATGAATATACCTCCTCAGATGTATATTGAACTGCAAAGGTCCTCGGAACTCCTAACCTGTCCGAACTGCAACCGCATCGTCTACTGGTATAATCAGAGTGAAAAAGATGCTTAGTCCGGTTGTGAATCTTTACACAGATGGGGCATGCAGGGGTAATCCGGGGCAGGGCGGTGCAGGAGCTGTCCTGGTGGATGAAAGAGGAGAAATCGTAGCGACTGTGAGACGCTCATTAGGACTTTGCACAAATAATATCGCCGAGTACAGGGCACTCATTCTTGGTTTAGAGGAGGCCTTAAAGAAGCGATACGGGCGGCTGAACATCTTTCTCGATTCGGAGCTCCTGGTTAATCAGATAAAGGGTTCATATAAAGTGAAAAATGAAAATCTGAAAATCCTGATGCTCGAGGTGAGAAAATTACTGTCGTATTTTGAAAGTTATAAGGTAGAGCATATCGATAGAAGTAAAAATCATATGGCTGATAAATTGGCCAATGAAGCAATAGATGAAGCAATCTGATCGCTCCTTCCAATCAGATTCCCAGCTTCTAAGTTCTAAATGACCCCCTGACACTCCCGGCACGTCTCTGCTGGCACGTCACCATGGGCATTCCATAGGCTGCTTGAATCCTGAAAATGTCCGCAAACTTCCCGGAGATGATCTTCATATTATGAGATCTTTGCAAAACTGCATAAAACCAGCAATTTTGTCATTCCCGCTCCCGATGAAGACGTTCGAGGGCAGGCTCCAGCGGGAATCCATCCCACTGCCGTCATTCCCGCGAAAGCGGGAATCTAGTATTGATTTCATGGTTCCCCGCTTGCGCGAGGACAGCGCCTAGATTCCGGGTCAAGAGACTGTGTCGCAATTCTATCTCTCTCCCACCAACACATTACCTATATTTATACCCATTTCGACCCCTTCTTGTCATTTCGACCAAAGGGAGAAATCTTTGTCCCGCGCAGATGGATGGATCTTAAAGATTCCTCGTCGCGCTACTCCTCGGAATGACGAATAGAGGAGTTATGCAAAGGTTTTATTATAACTTCTCTTTTGCGTTGAAATTGACTATAATGAAAAAAAGGTGTTGGAGCAGATCAGATGATCGCTGGCCCGGTCTTCCGGGCTGGAGGAAAGTCCGAGCTCCGCAGGGCAGGATGGTCGCTAACGGCGACTGGGGGTGACCCTAAGGAAAGTGCCACAGAAAATATACCGCCTGTCGTTGACAGGTAAGGGTGAAAAGGCGAGGTAAGAGCTCACCAGTTTCCCGGGTGACCGGGAAAGCTTGGTAAACCCCATCCGGAGCAAGACCAAATAGGAGAACATTAAAAGTGGCCCGCTTGACGTTCTCGGGTAGTGTCGCTTGAGGCAGCAGGCAACTGTTGTCCCAGATTAATGATCATCACCGCCTTTCTGGTGACAGAGAGGCGGAACAGAACTCGGCTTACGATCTGGTCCAGCACCGACTAAATACCATTTTTTGAAGAAGGAGTTGCCGTGGGAAGGTACCACGAGTGAGTCGAGGGGTCTTTAGGATTAACAATCTGCGCATTGCATTACACGAAGCCAATTTTCAATTCATTGCAGGTCTAATTTCAGGTTCATCCGGTTGATGCATACTTCCTGTAAGTCTTAGACACATGATTTTTCTTTTCATTGTAGATTTCTAATGAAAATAGTGGTATCCGAAAAGCAATGTAAATTGTAGTCTGTATCGAGTTCCCAACCCTGAAACTCTGCGTGAGGGTACCATGGACCGATTATTGAAACCCCGTTTCTCAGAACAGAGAGCGGGGTTTTATTTTTATCTGAACGTATGACTCAAAATATAGTCTCAATAATTGAAAAGAGAAAACAGCTTGGGTGGACACTGAATGTATTAGCTGAAAAGACAAATATAGCTTACAGTACATTAAGACGGATAGAAGATGGTATTACTACTGGCATGGATGATTATATTGATTGGATTGAAATAACATTAAATAAAGCATTAAATATACCCTATAAAAAATGGTCACAGAAATATGAACGATGCATAAAATGTGGAACTACGCAAACAAAACATGTTTCCAGGGGACTATGTAAAAATTGCTATGAAAAAGATATTGAGAAAAGGCACAAAGTAGAAGACCGCATTAGAAACTATGCAGGTTCTAGTTCGATATTGACCATAGAATATCTATTAGAAAATTATGTTAAATATGAAAAGTCTTTAGGTGAGATTGCAAGAGAAACCAACTGTTCTCGACAATATGTTTATAAAAGAATGAGAGAATATGGTGTTCCTTTAAGGTCTAAAACGGAATCTAGAATTTTAGCCTTGGAACAAAGCAAGGTTATTTTTGAGAGAATCGATGAAAACGGTAATGTTAAGGAAGTTACTCTTCAAAAAAATAAATTGAATGAAAATTTCTTTAAAGGTTGGTCAAACCGAATGGCTTATGTGCTTGGCGTGATTTATACTGACGGAAATTTAAGGTCTGGAGTATCGAAAGACCCAGCAAGCTCTGACACGCTGAGAGTCGGGAGGCTTACAGTTTCACAAAAGGAGCCAGAATTACTTCAAAAAATATTGAATTTAATGGAATGTGATGCAAAACTTTTGTTCAGAAAACGAGAGGTTTTCAAGAAAGGAGTTGCTGGCCAATTATACTATTTCCATATAAATAATGACGGAGTATATGATGACCTTATAGCTTTGGGATTGCTGCCAAACAAAAGCTTAACAATGAAATTTCCAGATGTACCAAGAGAATATGTTCGTCATTTTGTACGGGGCTGTTGGGACGGTGATGGTTCGGTTTATTTTGAAAAAAGGGATAACCGAATTAAAGCATCATATGTCAGCGGGTCGAAAAAATTTATAGAGGCTATGGTTGGTGCGTTGAGAGATGATGGGTTTCTAATTAAAACCATTTATACAAATAAAAGTAAAACACCAAGCTATTATTTCAGGCTTAATACAAGTGAGATGCCTGCATTTTATAAGTATCTATATGATAATGTTCCGGACACACAATATTTAACGAGGAAGTATAACTTGTTCAAATTGTCCTCAGAGAGATTATAGGATAATGATCAAGGGGGTGTAAATGAAAGGACAATGGATAGGTAGATTCACGGGACCTAATACTGGTGTTATAATCATTAATGTGGATGACAGAGATGACTACTACGAAGGTGTTGCTTACATCTTTGTAAATAAATCGAAGCCAATTAGGTATGCTAGATTTAGAACAGAGGATAAAAACAGAATTTTTAAATTGAATAAATTACGCGTCGACACGGTAGCACGTGACACAGGATATATAGAGTTTTGGGAAGACGCGAAGAAAAAATACGGGGAAGATATTGTATTCCCAAGTTATGTAGATGTAGAAGGAGACTATAATGAGGAAAGGTTAAGGATAAAGTGGAGAACGGAGAATGGAGTTGAAAGTTCCTGTGAGTTGCCAAAAAGCAAATCTGATAAAGCGTCTGAGTTAATACCTCTTCCAGTCGATAGCTGGAGTACCTACAAAGGCTATGTGGCGACGTTAAAAGCGAGGAGATTCATATTTCGAGGACAAGATAAGCCAGATAGACTAAGGACAAAATTTCATAGAACAGGTAGGGCTAACCTAGAAAGATTTCTAACTGAAGACAGAATGACCTTATATAGACACTTGAGTGCAAGAACGCATCATATATTTAACTTAGAAAAAGCTGATGAGAATGGAGCTTTTTTCAATTTAGTTCAACATCATGGTTATCCAACACCATTGCTTGATTGGACTTATTCACCATATGTAGCTGCATTTTTTGCATATCGTGAAATCACTAATTTACAAGCTTTAGAGGCTCCAGATACTAAGAAAGTGAGGATCCTTATTTTTGATAAACATCAATGGGAAACTGATATTGAGAAAAGTGTCATGCTAACTGTACCTTACCTACACGTATCAATTATGGAATTTATAGCAATTAATAATGAGAGAATGATTCCACAGCAAGCAGTATCTACTGTGACTAATGCCGATGATATAGAAGGATATATTAAATATACGGAAACCAAACAAAAGAAAGAATATTTGTCTGTGATTGACCTTCCGGTAAGAGACAGGAAATTAATCATGCATGATTTGAGTTCTATGGGTATAACAGCCGGATCGTTATTTCCGGGGTTGGATGGTGCATGTGAAGAATTAAAAGAACGCTTTTTTGATATCTAATTATTTCTTATCTTTTGCTTATGAATACATGTTTCGACCAGTAAACTTTATGTTTAATCTACGTTTGTATGGAAAGACTCGTAGGTGTTGTCAGTCGAGAATCACTTCAACAGATTATCAAATCAAAAGTACGTATGAACCGGATGAACGTAATTTCGATTCGCCACTTAATCACATGATACGTTATATACTGTTTTTAATTTTAATCTTGGGCTCAACGGGTCCTAGTTTTGCCTATAATACCAATCAGGCCATGGAAGAGGCAGACGCATTTTTGAGAAACGGGCAGTATCTTGAGGCAGTGGGGGCCTATCAGGACATCTCAGACGTCTCTCCCGATCCGGAGATGAAGGCGAAAGCAACACTCAGGATAGGCGATATTTACAGCTACTTTCTGAACAACAGCGAGAGGGCGCTGGAAAAATATGGCGTTGTCATAAAGAAATACGAAAGCAGCATGCATGCGGCAAACGCTCGTTTCAACTCCGGGATGATCCTCTATGAGAAGAACAGGTACAAAGAGGCGCTCTATGAATTCAAGATATACCTGAAAAAATACCCACGGGGGGACCGGAGAGATACGGCGGAGTTCATGATAGAAACTTGTTCGCGACCGCCACCTGCCATAAAGGAAAAAAAGCCATCATTTAAGAAGGCGAAAGAGGAGAATGTCAGGGTTCTCTTGGTGACCGGTCTTCAGGCCATCCGTGTGAATTCGACCGCAATGTTTGAAGTTCGGGATGTTTATGGAAAAAACATTTCTGGCAAGGTCCAAAGTGCCGCCCTGACTATCTCAGGAGGCAATATAAGGCTCGATGGCAAAAGCCTTTCCCATGATAGGCTGGTGATTGTGCCGTTGGAGGGCCAATGGTTGAATTTGAACGGCACGCCATACAGGGGTGAGCTTAGGATAGCGAAAAGCGCCAGGGGCGATATGGATGTGATTAATGTTCTGGACGTGGAGGCCTATCTTTACGGTGTTGTCCCGAAGGAGATGTCCCCCCAATGGCCTCCGGAGGCCCTCAATGCCCAGGCGATCGCCGCAAGAACGTATGTCCTTTACCAGAAGGAAAAAAGCAAGGACAGGGACTATGACGTAATTGCCACTACAGCATCCCAGGTTTATGGCGGAGCAGGGGCAGAATCGTTAAGGTCCAACCAGGCCGTGGATGAGACAAGAGGGATGGTGCTCCTCTATGACGGTCAACTGGCCCTTACGTATTTTCATGCAAATAGCGGAGGCATGACGGAAGAGGCAAGACGCGTGTGGAGTGCGGATGTTCCCTATCTGAAGGCGGTTCGTGATGATTACAGCGCAAAGGCCCCGGGCTGTTCGTGGAAGCTCTCCCTGAATGTCGATAAGATTAGGACAGCCCTCAATAAGAAGGGCATAGATGTCGGACGAATTGAGAGATTGATGCCTGTTGATATTAGCCCCTCCGGCCGGGTAACGAAGATCAGGATATTCCATGGCGGTAAGGAAAACATGCTCTCCGGCAATGACTTCAGGTTGAAGATTGATCCCACCCAGGTCAAGAGCACCCTTTTTACGATGATCACTGAAGGAAATGAAATCCATCTTGAGGGGAAGGGATATGGCCACGGTGTCGGTATGAGTCAGTGGGGCGCTTACATCATGGCCCGCGAAGGATTTTCATACGGCGATATCCTGAGACATTACTATTACGGCGTAGAGCTCAGGTAGCCTGTCATTCCCGCCAAATCAGCATCCACATCGGCGTATACTACTGGCTGATTTCTGAATATATTTTTTCTATGGCCTCTATGATATTGCCTGACTGTGTGATTGGTCTCCCAATCTATGCAATGCATATCGGCACTTTTGGTTATTATCTTTAGTTCTTATACCTTATAATACTCCCTGTACCATTCAATAAAGCGTCTTATACCATCTTCTACGGATGTCGCCGGTTTGAAGGAGACGTCTTTCATGAGATCGTCAATGTCTGCAAATGTTCTAGGTACATCCCCCGGCTGCATGGGAAGCAGATTCATTCTTGCCTTCTTGCCCAATAGTTTCTCAAGTATTTTTATGAAGTCAAGGAGCTCCACGGGCATGTTATTGCCGATGTTATAAATCTTATATGGCGCAAAGCTGGTAGCGGGGTCCGGTTTGTCACCCTGCCATTTGGCGTCCGGTTCCGGAATCCTGCCAGTTACTCTAAAGACGCCTTCTGCGATGTCATCGATATAGGTAAAGTCTCTCTGCATTTTACCAGCGTTATAAACATCGATCGGCCTGTCTTCCAGGATGGCCTTTGTAAAAAGAAACAGGGCCATATCCGGTCTTCCCCAGGGGCCGTAAACGGTAAAGAACCGGAGCCCCGTGCAGGGAAGCTTGTAGAGACTCGCATACGCGTGCGCCATCAGTTCGTTGGCCTTCTTTGTGGCTGCATAAAGGCTCACGGGATGATCCACATTGTGATGAACGGAAAACGGCATCTCTGTATTAGCCCCATAAACTGAGCTTGACGAGGCGAAGACTAAATGTTCGCACTTCTGATGCCGGCATCCTTCGAGTATATTCAGAAAACCTGCAAGGTTGCTCTCCAGATATGCGTGGGGATTTACCAGGGAGTATCTGACTCCCGCCTGCGCCGCCATGTGGACGACAATCGCGGGCGCCTCTTTCTTGAAAAGAGAGGCCATGTTCTCCCTCTCCGTAATATCGATTTTGATAAAATGGAAATCATCGTTGTCCTTAAGGAGCCTGAGACGCGCCTTCTTCAGATTGACATCGTAGTAGTCATTCAAATTGTCCACACCGATCACAGAATGGCCGGCCATGAGGAAACGTCTCGACAGATGGAATCCGATAAAACCGGCAGCGCCGGTAACAAGGATCTTTTTCATCTTCCTATCCTTTGAATTTTCCAATTTTTGATAATCATGTTTTATGATGCCTTTCCCGTCATGATCTCTTTGCAAGATTTCTAATCGTTTTTTCACAGGCATGGAGGGTTTTCTCTATGTCTTTATCTCCGTGAGCGAAAGAGAGGAAAGCAGCCTCAAACTGCGAAGGCGCCAGGTAGATTTTATTTGATAACATCTCCCTGAAGTAACGGGCATATAGCGATGTGTCGCTCTTTGCTGCGGAGGTAAAATCGAAGACGTCATCTTCTGTAAAAAATAATGTAAACATGGAGCCCCATCGGTTGATACGGACGGGGATTTTTTTCTGAGCGAAGAGCTTCTGCAATTCCTCACACAGGAGGGCAGTCCGGCGGTCCAGTCTTAAGTAAGCTTCGGTGCTCTTTCTTAGAATATTAAGCGTAGCCAGTCCCGCAGACATGGCAAGAGGATTTCCTGAAAGGGTGCCTGCCTGATAAACCGGACCCGATGGGGCCAGTTTCTCCATGACTGCCTTCCTGCCTCCGAAGGCCCCGACAGGAAGGCCTCCGCCGATGATCTTTCCCAGACACGTTAAGTCCGGTTCTATCCCGGCAAGGTTCTGGAATCCGCCATAGGTTGCCCTGAAGCCTGTAATGACCTCATCAAAGATAAGGAGTATTTTGTGCCTCCGGGTAATGTCTCTGAGGGTCTCCAGAAATCCTTTGCGAGGCAAGACAACACCCATGTTCCCCGCCACCGGTTCAACGATGACGCACGCCAGATCATCTTTATGGAGATAAACTGCGGAGATGGCGGCCTCAATATCATTATAGGGGAGCGTGATAGTAAGTTCGGCAAGCCTTCGAGGAACACCGGGACTCCCCGGGATACCCAGGGTCGCCACACCGGAGCCGGCCTTTACCAGCAATGAATCGGCGTGGCCGTGATAACATCCCTCAAATTTGATTATTTTTTCCCGTCCCGTATACCCGCGGGCGAGCCTGATGGCGGTCATGGCGGCTTCCGTTCCGGAACTTACCATCCTCACCATGTCAATAGACGGAAAGGCATCAACGATCAGTTTTGCCATTTCCACTTCCAGTTCTGTAGGGGCGCCATAACTGGTTCCTTTTTCTGCCGCCTTTTGAATGGCGCGAACGACTTCAGGATGGCTGTGCCCCAGGATCATGGGTCCCCAGGAAGATACGTAATCTACATATTCCCTTCCTTCGACATCGTAGATCCTGGAACCGGAAGCCCTCTCGATAAAAATTGGCGTTGAATCAACAGACCTGAAGGCCCTGACGGGGCTGTTCACCCCTCCGGGTATGTATTTGCTCGCCTTTCTAAAGAGAGATTTGGAAGATTTATTGGGCATCTGTGAAATACTCCATGCTGCTTTTTTTATACTCTTCCTCGCTGGTGAGGACTTTAAAGTCTTTGATCCCCGTCTTTTGCGAGAGTTTCTGAATTACACTTTCCTGATTCCCCTCCCCGAAATGAACCATCGTGAAGACGTTGTACTTCCCCGCGAAGGGCGGGGTTCTTTCGTAACAGTGTGTTACCTCTTTGAAGGATGCCAGGGTCTGGCCGGCAAATTCAATTCTTTCCTGTGGCACGGCCCAGATGACCATGGCATTGTGCGAAAAGCCTGCTTTCTGATGTCTCAGGATGGCTCCAAACTTCCGGATCACGCCCTTTGTCATGAGGCCGCGGACGGTTGCAAGAACTTCTTCTTCGGAAGTTCCTAACTTCTCTGCAATGTCTTTGAAGGGTCTTTTTTCGAGGTCGATGTCCTGCTGAATGAGTCTCGAAATTTTCTTTTCCGTTTCCGTTAACATGGCTTTTATCTTGTACCAGTATTCAGCACTTTATTCCAGAGGCAAGGAAGTCTTCGACCTGAGAGTCTTCTTTTCCGCCTGCATATGTTTGAGCTTCAGCGTCTTTTCCTTGGCCCGCTTTGAGCGGCGGCGCTTCTGCCGTCTTATCTTTTCAGCACGCTGCCTTTCCGCCTGCACCGCTCCCTGCTTAATCCTTTCGATCCTGTCCAGAAGCAATCGCCTTGCCGTAAAGCGGTTCAAAGCCTGAGATCGTGACTGCTGGCACTTAACGGACAGCCCCGATGGCATGTGCACGAGATGGACACAGGAAGACGTTTTGTTTACCTTCTGCCCGCCGGGACCTGACGACCGGACAAATGTTTCCTTTAAATCACCTTCGGAAACTCCGAGACGCTCCATGCGCTCGCTTAAGCCCTTTTCTTTTTCCGGGGAGACACTAAAGAGGCTCATAGGCTATATTAAATGCATAATTCAACCACATCACCGTCCTGAAGGACGTAATCACGCTGCACCATCTGACCATCGCGAACCGATTTGCCCCAGGCCCTGGCGTATTTCAATTTATTCACGAAGTCGTTATGAACTTTGCCTGCGAGATCCGCCAGGGTGCTTCCCAAGGGGACTATAAACGGTGATTTCTTATCCGCCTCCTTGCCGGGAGGTTTGGTGTAAATCCGGATAATTCCCGAAAGTTCATATAGTTTATCCAGGAACACCATGACGTTGTGTCCCGTGCGGGTCGAAACACCGATGCAGGGTAATTTGATGCCCGAGAGCTCCAAAAAGATGTCCAGGGTTTCTTTATCTTCAGGCCTGTCCATCTTGTTAATGACAACAAGCGTTTTCTTGATCCTGGGCGGTTTTCTTAAATCCGTAGGAATCGTGCATGCCTCGGAATAAATGTGGAATGAATGGAGGATATGAAGGGCATCCTCCAACTGCTGCATCGGGTCCGCGGTGAGGTCAAGCAGAATGACCAATATATCAGCGCGGCGGATCAGATCGGCAAAGGCAGGTTCCGTATAATCTTTCGTGAGGGGAGGGGTATCGATGAGCTGGAACTGGATGTTTTCATACTGGGCCATTCCCGGCGTCGGTTTATGTGTGGTGTGGGGGAAGGCTGCTACCTCCGGGGAGGCATTCGTTATCAATTTGACGAGGGAGGACTTACCCGTATTCGGAGGACCGATAATAACGGTCTGGGCCGGCCCTTCCTTCTCAATGTCATAGGCCGTCTTCTGCCTGGAAACACCTTTCTTCTTCTGGGCCTGGTCTTTGAATTTTGAGATACGTTCACGCAGCATTGCCTTGAGCTTGTCTGTGCCCTTGTGTTTGGGCATGATGGCAAGCATCTCTTCCAATGCCTCGACTTTGTCTTCCGGTGTCTTTGCTTCCCGGAATCTCTGTTCCGCTTCAAAATACTGCGGGGGCAGATTGGCTGGCATGACCTTTTATCTCCTTCGAATCCGCTGCAACTGTGAACAAGTCTTTTCGTACTAAACTACGAAAGTCAAGTTGAATTTATTAAAAATCATGATATTCTAAATAGAAAAAGGGATTCAAGGATTCCAGGGTTCAAGTGGTGGAGAATTTATTCTCTGCATTTCACTCGAATCCTCGACCCCTTGAATCCTGTTATGTCCATAATACCGAGGTAGGTATATGTTCAGCGCCCATCTGATCAATGATCCCTTCGGCGACCCGGGGGTATATATAGAATTCAAGTATAAGCGCAGAGCGCTTCTTTTCGATCTGGGTGATCTTCACAATCTGAGCCCGAGAAAACTTCTTAAGATCAAGCATATCTTTGTTTCTCATACCCATATGGATCACTTCATAGGATTCGATTATCTGCTCCGGGTATGTTTGGGCCGCGACTGCCATATCTCCATCTTTGGCCCTCCCGGCTTCCACCGTCAGATAGAAAATAAGATCAATGCCTATACCTGGAATCTTGTCGAAAACTACACGAATGATTTTGCCCTCCATGTTACGGAAGTGCATCCGGAGCATAAGTTAAGCAGAACGTACCACTGCCGGAAAGCCTTTGAACCTGAAATCCAGGATGCGAATGAAAACTTTTCCGGCGTCCTCGTCGAGAATAGCTCCTTTGCCGTCAAAGGCGAATTCCTCGATCATAAAATTCCATGTCTGGCATACAGATTTGAAGAAAAGAGCCGCGTCAATATAAAGAAGAATGCCTTGCTGGAAATGGGACTACCCGTAGGTGCTTGGCTGATGGACTTAAAAGACCGGATTCTTCGCGGTGACCCCGATGATACGCCTGTACGCGTGTGGTGGAAAGAAGGTAAACAGGAAGGGGGAGAAAGGTTCATTCCTTTGGGCGAATTAAAAGCGACAATCGTGAAAATGACGCCGGGTCAGAAGATCGCCTATATTACGGACGCTGTCTATAATGAAGATAATGCCCGAAAGATTGTCGAATTGGCTTATGGTTCCGACTTGATGTTCATAGAAGCGATGTTCCTTCACGAAGATGCGGATAAAGCCGCCGAGAAGCATCACTTGACCGCGCGCCAGGCCGGTGCACTGGCACGCAGGGCGGGGGCGAAGAGAATTTCACTCTTCCATTTTTCGCCGAAATATAAAGGGGCCGGGGATCTTCTGGTCGAGGAAGCAATGGGGGCATTTAATGGTCGGGAGTCATAGGGGTATCTGCGGCTGCACTTAAGAATCGGGAATCCGATTTCTTGTTAAGTCCTTCCTGAAAGAGAGATTGCTCAAATCTTTGGTAGGACGCAACATTTCTTCAGGAAATCAACAGATGTAATGAGTTTTCAAATCAGATAATTTTTAGTTCATCTCGCTTGACATAGATATTTGTTTGATATTTCATGAAATGAGTATAACAATAAGCCTCACCGACGCGCGTAGTGCAGCAGCTGATAAATAGCTTGAATGAGATGCAATGAATTCCAAGAAAAATGTCAGTTCTCTTAGCGATCATAGGTTACTTAAGAAGCAGGGAATTGTTGCGACACCGTTTAACAATCTGCTTCGTGATATAATAACACTTAGTTCGTGGGCCGAAGAAAGAATGCCAGAATATCTTTGGTTAGGGCTTATATTGCTATATTATGGAAGAAAGGAAGGTTTCAAGAAAGCAGGCCAAATTTTATTTGAAATATCAAACAGGTTGACGTCATTATCATCTCCAAAATTATCAATCATATTAAGCCTGTCAGATAATGAGCAGAAACTTGTTTATGAGATAATTAAAAAGAGTGTTAACCGTATAGTTTTAGCACCTCTAACTATTTTATATAGGAAACGCTCTTATCCATTATTCAATAAATTTTTTTATGATTCTCAACTCCGAGTCGAAGAGCGTGTAGATATATTATCAAAAGCTGTCAAAATATATACTCCCCATCAGGGCAATGAAACAACCGATTTGAGATTTTTAGCTTTAGGTATATTACTCTTTTCAGGAAAGTTGCATTTTCCACTGGACTCTTCACTATCAGATGCTTTTAAGGAATACCCATATACTGATCATGAAGATGAAAAGATGAGAGTGTACCGGCCAACCATTAGAGCTACTGAAGGATCAGGGTTTATAGAAAAGAATATTGCTTTCTGCAGTAAATTTTGGAGAGATCTAGGTATGATGACTTCCTGCAATCCCATGGTAATTAAGTTTGATGAGAATCAAGATGAATTTAAGGAGTTCATAAGTGGATGTCAAAAAGTATTGGAATACATTCTATTTTCAAATAAGGAAAAATCTATCAAAGACGATAGATTCGATGTGATCATTGGTTCAATAAATTACGCATTAAAAATTTTCGTTGAAATCATTGAAAACTCGTTAGGTAACAACATTCTCGGTCGTCACGGCTTAAGAACTATTACTGAAGTTTATATTATGCTTAAATATTTACTAAAGAGGGAATCGGATAATTGCAATATATGGGAAGAATATAAGTTATACGGCATTAGTAAATATAAATTAATTTTATTAAAAGCACGTGAAGCGAATTTACGTGAAACATCACATTTCATTCCTCCAATTGCTGATGTTCTTGTAAATGAAATAAAATGGGAGGAATTTATTGATGTTGATTTGAAATATTTTGATAAGCAAGGAATTCGAGAGAAGAGTATAGAAGTGGATGAGAAAGAATTATATGATCTCTTTTATGACTACGATTCTAATTTTTCGCATGGTTTATGGGGTGCTATTAGAGAAAGTTCAATGCTCTATTGCGACAATGCGACTCACCGGCACCATTCAATACCAGACATTCATTTAAATCAAAAATTACCAGATGTGAAATCAGATAGTTTTATGATTATTAAGAAAATATTTTCAATATTGTCCAAAACATATGAATTCCCAAAATCATTATTGCCACAATTGGTTGATGAGACATGATAGAACCAATTCTCACAAACATTCAGAAATCTCAAAAGGAATATCTAGATTTAATATTATCCTATAATAAAATTAACAAGAAAATATCAATCAATAATATTACAATGATGATCGATGACATCAAAGTATTTTGGATTGAACGACTTAAGATACTTGAATTTGAACTAGAGGAATTGACAGAGAATTACTGTTGTTTTTTATTGAGTGGCGCGATTTATCTAAATGTATCTGACTATGAACACTATTATTTCAAATCCATGGGCGATTACCATCTGTTGTATGATCCATTTCTCAAGATGGAGAATTTTTTTCGCATACCCAAAGATAAAATTGACGTACATAATATGAAAAAGTATTTCATTGATGTATATAGCGATACAATTAAAATACTTACAAAGTATAATACTCAGCTTTATTTTTTACCAATCAGACAAATGGCATTTGAATCTGAAAAAAATCAATTTGAAATATTAGATAGGAGTTTTTTGAATTTTCTTTCAAGTACATTTGATGATAATTTCAATAGTCAGGAAGAATTCTGCAAAAAATATAAGACTTATGAAGAAATAGAAAAGAATATGGTGCCATACTTACGGGAACATCTTATTCTATCAGAACAAGAAGAAATTAATTCAACGCTTAGAGAAAAAATCAATCTATATTATGAATCTCAAATAAATATACAAAAAATTGTGCAAGATAAATCTGAATCACAAATATTTCTCATTTCTATTTTTTCGTGGTTCTCACAAATTATAGATACCTTGTTGATATGTACAAGCCTTCGAATTAATCCATATATAAGATTTAATATCACCTTTCATTATTTAGCATTAATTATGAATACCTTTATTGAAGATAATACATTAAGAAAAATGATTGAGAAAACAATCATATTTTATGTGTTTTATAAGACAATTAAGAGGGATAGATTTAAAAGTATAGCATTCTCAGATTATTGTACTCAAATGAAAGACAGAAAAATACTGAATAATGTATTGGATAAAATTCATGATCAAGGAATTGACATATTTGCAGGAGGTCTTAAGAAAATCGAAAAAATAATAAATGAAGAATATGCATTTGAGATATAGTGTTGGCATTTCACAGGACAAAGGATGACAATATTTTGTAAGTGAAAGTGTTTACCGCGAGATTGATGATGACATATCTGACACCAATAACAAGATTCTTCTTCTCAGGCGTTCAGAGTAACATGCATGAGAATATTTCTTTTGGTGACGTCATCCTTCGCCAAATAACAGAAGAAGAGCTTTTACAGCACCTTCATATTTCAAACCGAGTGACGGATGATCAGGGAAGGTTGTTGAGTTGTAAAGTGCATGGTGGCAGGGTGCCCTCGGGTGCGGAGTTTTTCGATGAACTTGAGAAGATCACGCTTCGGGGCTGTACCCATGTTTTTGTTTCAGAGTTGCCCATTGAGGAGCATCGCTCCGCAATCAATGATATCATTCACTGTTGGCGTCTATTAAGAATGAGCCGAGTTGCTTGCCCGGTCACTTACAATAGCACTAGTCCGTCAATAGATTTCATGTATCCCCTTGAAGGTAGCCTTGGAGATCGTCTTCAATTCGATTCAACGTTGCTTGATGAGACTTTGAAACTTTTGCCCGAGATTAGAAGGATACCCCAGGAAGACTTGGATTTAATTGATCTCGCCAATAAGACAGGCCCAAACACTCTTACTGTATTTCTTTTGGTTGTTATTGCGGAACGCAGCCTTATGGAAGGTGACGAGCATGAGATATCTTTCAAGGTAGCCGTTTTCGGAAGTCTGCTGCTCAAGGCTCTTGGTATCGTTGACACACGAGCTGCCGTTTCCGTATTACGCAGAGCATACAAAATCCGTTCTGCATTCGCACATGGTGGCAAAGTAAGTCACACCGGAATAACCGATCTTCTTCCATGCCTCTATAAATACGTTTCGATAATCAGAAGACATACTGCCTTGCACCCTGATGCAGTGACGGCAGAAGGGAAGAACTCTCTTTTATTTGGGAAGAGAAATCAGCCCGGCTAAGCCAACGCTCTTGACGCCTCTATTAATTTTGAAAGATAATTCTTGAATAATCGTAGGTCAAAGCATGTAAGAATTTAGGAACTGAAAGGGTTGATTTTTACGGCGGAACGTTAACGCTTTCAATCTGATAATACTCACTTGTTCACGATAGTTCCCTGTATTGAATAGTAGGTGTTTTCAGCAAGCACTACTTCCTTTTATCCACAAATCGTCAACTTCGACGAAGTCGCAGGGCTTCACCCGTAATCATTGTGTTATTTTCTTAATACTTCTGATATAAATAACAGACATCTGAATAGGAGAAATAACCTTGTTTGAACAAACCTTCAAGAACATTGACGACATTCTCCGCAAAGATGCCGGTTGCAGCAGCGAGCTGGATTATGTGGAACAGACTTCATGGATTCTTTTTCTGAAATATCTGGATGATTTCGAGCAGGACAAGAAAACGGTGGCGGAACTGTCCGGCAAAGCTTATACAGGCATTATCAGCCCGGAGTACCGCTGGGAGGTCTGGGCGGTTCCCAAGGGTAAAGACGGCAAAATCGACCATCACCAAGCACTCACCGGCGATGACCTGAAAGATTTTGTTGACCACAAACTGTTTCCCTACCTGAAAAAGTTTAAAACGTCAGCCGAGAGCGCTGCCACCGTCGAATACAAGATCGGCGAGATATTCAGCGAGCTGAAAAACAAGATCCAGAGCGGCTACAACCTGCGGGAAGTCATCAACCTGATTGACGAGCTCCGCTTCCGCTCCCATGTTGACAAGCATGAGATGTCGCACCTGTACGAAGATAAAATCAAGAACATGGGCAACGCGGGCAGAAACGGTGGCGAATACTACACGCCCCGTCCGCTCATCAAGACCATCGTCAAAGTAGTTGCTCCCACGATCGGCAAAAAGATTTACGACGGTGCGGTTGGCTCGGCGGGTTTTTTGGCAGAATCGTTTGAATATATGAAAATGAGTAAAAACCTGACTACCAAGGATGCGGAAACCCTGCAAAAGAAGACCTTCTACGGCAAGGAAAAAAAATCTCTCGCCTACATCATCGGCACTATGAACATGATTCTGCACGGCATCGAAGCGCCCAATATCTTGCATACCAACACGCTGACTGAAAACCTTGACGACATTCAAGAAAAAGACCGCTACGACATTATATTGGCCAATCCCCCCTTTGGCGGCAAGGAAAGGGCCGAAGTGCAGCAGAACTTCCCCATCAAAACCGGCGAAACCGCTTTTCTGTTCCTCCAACATTTCATCAAGATCCTCAAAGCGGGCGGTCGTGCCGGAGTCGTGATCAAGAATACCTTTCTTTCTAATACGGACAATGCCTCCGTCAGTCTGCGCAAGCTGCTGCTGGAAAGCTGTAACCTGCATACGGTGCTGGATCTGCCTGGCGGCGTCTTCGCTGGAGCGGGCGTCAAAACCGTGGTTCTCTTTTTTGAAAAGGGCGCACCGACTCGAAACATCTGGTTTTATCAGCTTAATCTGGACAGAAACCTCGGCAAGACTAATCCGCTGAACGAAGACGATCTGGCAGAATTTGTGCAGTTGCAGAAGACCAAGGCCGATTCGGAAAACTCTTGGTCGGTGAAGATTGCCGATGTGGATACCACAACCTATGACCTGTCAGTCAATAATCCGAATAAAAAGGATGAAACCATACTACGCGAACCGCAGGACATAATGGATGAGATGCAGCGGCTTGATGAGGAAAGCGCAGAAATCCTGACTGCGATCAGGGAACTGGTATGAAGAAAAATTGGGTAGTGAAGAAGCTGGGGGAAGTTTGCGAGATTGGAGCGGGAAATTCCGCTCCACAAAAAAAAGAAATGTTTGATGATGGTATTTATCCATTTTTCCGAACATCTGATGTTGGAAAGGTTCACCTAGGCTTTATCGAGGATTCGGTAGACAAACTAAATGATTTGGGAATAAGCAAATTACATCTTTATGGGAAAGGAACTCTTTTGTTCCCTAAGAGCGGAGCATCAACATTCTTGAACCATAGAGTGCTTATGAATGTTGACGGCTATGTATCAAGTCATTTAGCAACGCTCAAGGCCCAAAATAGTATTTTAGTCGACCGATTTTTGCTTTATTTCTCCATGACTGTTGATTCTCGCAATTTAATGCAGGATCAAAATTACCCATCCCTACGATTATCTGATATTCAAGAGATAAATATTCTCCTCCCTCCCATCCCCGAGCAACAGCGCATTGTTGCCATTCTGGATGACGCTTTTGCCGCCATCGCCACGGCAAAAGAAAACGCCGAAAAGAACTTGAAAAACGCCCGCGAGATTTTTGAGTCGTATTTGCAGAGTGTCTTTGCCAATCCAGGGGATGGGTGGAAGAAGAAGCTGTTGGGCGATGTGTGTGATTTTGTTCGTGGCCCATTTGGCGGCAGCCTTAAAAAATCAATTTTTGTAGATGATGGCTTTGCAGTTTATGAACAATCACACGCAATATATGATCAGTTCGATGAAGTGCGATATTTCATTGATGAGAAAAAGTTCAAGGAGATGCAACGATTTGAATTGAAGCCGAATGATCTTATTATGAGTTGCTCAGGTACAATGGGAAAGGTATCTATTGTACCGACAAACATTAGACGAGGCATCATCAATCAGGCTTTGCTAAAACTTACGCCATCCGAACAAATATCAAATTTCTTTTTGAAGTATTGGATGGAGAGTGGAGATTTTCAGAAGGGACTGAAAGCATACTCAATGGGGGCAGCGATTCAGAATGTCGCTTCGGTTAAGGTGCTCAAAGGAATTAGAGTCCCTATTCCCCCCATCAAAGAGCAATTAAATATCGTCGCCAAGCTCGACGCGCTTTCCACCGAAACCAAGAAGCTCGAAGCCACCTACCGGCAAAAACTGGCCGATGTGGACGAACTGAAAAAATCGGTTTTACAAAAAGCCTTTAATGGCGAACTCGCAGGGGCGCACCCATGAACGAAGCTGAAACCAGAGCGGAACTAATTGACCCGAATTTGAAGGAAAGCGGTTGGGGCGTGGTAGACGGTTCAAAAGTCATGCGAGAATACCCGATCACCGCCGGAAAAATCCAGACCGGCGGCGGTCGTGCCAAACCATTGATAGCCGATTATGTATTGGTTTATCAGGGTCGCAAACTTGCCGTGATTGAGGCCAAAAGTGATGAGCTTGAAGTGGGCGAGGGGGTGGCTCAAGCTAAGAACTACGCTGAGAAAATGCAACTGGATTATACCTTCGCCGCGAACGGGAAAGAGATTTATCAGATCTGTACGAAAACCGGTGCGGAGGGTCTGGTTGCCGTTTTTCCCAAGCCCGATGAACTCTGGAACAAGATATTCGCCACGCAAAACCAATGGCGGGACAAATTTGATCAGGTGCCGTTTGAGGACATGGGCGGCACCAAAGGTGCACGCTACTATCAGGAAATCGCCGTCAATAATACAATGGCCGCGATTGCCGAGGGGAAACAGCGTATACTGCTTACCTTGGCAACCGGCACGGGAAAAACTTTTATTGCCTTTCAGATTGCATGGAAGCTCTTTCAGACACGCTGGAACCTAAAGCGCGACGGCGCCCGTAGGCCGCGGATTTTGTTTCTGGCTGATAGAAACATTCTGGCTGACCAGGCGTACAACGCGTTTTCGGCATTCCCAGAAGATGCTCTGGTTCGTATCAATCCCAAAGAGATTGGTCAAAAAGGACATGTGCCAACCAATGGCAGCCTTTTCTTTACAATCTTTCAGACCTTTATGGCCGGCAAGGACAACACACCCTGTTTTGGCGAATATCCAGCGGACTATTTTGATTTTATTGTAATCGACGAGTGCCATCGTGGTGGCGCAAACGATGAAGGCAACTGGCGCGGCATTTTGGAATATTTTTCACCTGCTGTGCAACTGGGGATGACAGCAACGCCAAAACGCAAGGACAATGTGGATACTTACCGCTATTTCGGCGAACCGGTGTATATCTACTCGCTCAAGGAGGGGATCAACGACGGCTTTCTGACGCCCTTCAAGGTGAAGCGGATCAAAACCACGCTGGACGATTACATCTATACCTCGGATGACCAGATCATTGAAGGCGAGGTCGAAGTGGGGAAAATTTATATCGAACCAGACTTCAACAAGATCATCGAGATTAAAGAACGTGAATCAAAGCGGGTGCAGATATTTCTGTCTGAAGTCAATCAAAACGAAAAGTCTATTGTTTTCTGCGCCACCCAAGATCATGCGCTGGCCGTGCGCGATTTAATCAATCAATACAAAAAGAGTAAGGAACCGAATTACTGCGTGCGTGTGACCGCGAATGATGGTGCATTGGGTGACCAGTATTTACGCGAGTTTCGGGATAACGAAAAGACCATCCCGACGATTCTCACGACCTCACAAAAACTCTCCACCGGTGTGGATGCGCGGAATATTCGTAACATCGTGCTGATGCGTCCCGTCAATACGATGATCGAGTTCAAGCAGATCGTGGGGCGCGGCACACGGTTATTTGATGGGAAAGAGTTTTTCACCATCTATGATTTTGTCGATGCTTACCATCATTTTGCCGACCCGGAATGGGACGGCGAGCCCATCGATGAGACAACGGAAAAGCCGGGAGTTAAAGATCCGAGACCACCATACGGACAGAAAGAACCACAAGAATCACCAACGAATGGAGAGGAGAAGAAGAAAAAACTCAAGATCAAACTGCGCGACGGTAAAGAGCGCGAAATTCAGCATATGATTTCGACTTCGTTTTGGGGGGCGGACGGAAAACCGATTTCAGCCGAAGAGTTTCTGCATAACCTCTTTGGCGCGCTGCCGGATTTTTTCACAAGCGAAGATGAACTTCGCAAAATTTGGTCTTATCCCATGACACGCAAGACCCTGCTGGAGAAACTCGCCGATGCCGGTTTCGGCAAGGACGAGCTGGCCACCATGCAAAAGCTGATAGATGCTGAAAAGAGCGATCTGTTTGATGTGCTGGAATATGTTTCTTTTGCGGTAAAGCCGATTACCAGAGAAGCGCGGGTGGCCGCGGCGCAGTCAAAAATCTTCGCATTATTGAACAACAAACAGAAAGAGTTTTTGGAATTTGTCCTGTCCAAATACATTGAAACCGGCGTGGAGGAACTTGACCAAGCGAAACTGCCCGATCTTCTGACGCTGAAATACCATGCGATCAGCGATGCTGCTGAGATACTGGGTGGTGTTGAAAGTATCCGTACCACCTTTATTGATTTTCAGAAATACCTGTATGAGCGAAAGGTCGCGTAATAGTTTGATGCTGGAGTCCCCTGAATGCTGAATAGGACAAGGACGATTCTTGATAGTAATCCCGTAAAAGCGATCTAAGAACATGACTAAACAGCGCACCCAGGCGGACGCGAGTAGCCGCCCGCGCCGCTGATGCGCGACATTACTCTCTTTCCATCCGCTATACGTAATCCTCAATTTTGATGAATGACGACTGCTGAGCACTAGGTAGGTGAAGTATTGATCGCTATTCGGTTGATTCTTAAGCAGCATAAGGCATCTCTGTCTAACTGCTCAGCCGCCTTCAGATTTTTTTTATCTGGAAGCCCTCGAGCTTAATGGCTACCGAACGCTGGAGAAGCTCGAAGGATATGACGAAGAGTTCTTTGCTATAGTCTGTGCTGACAACTACTCCTTCAATGCCAGCGAAAGGTCCATCAGTGATCATGGCCGGTTCTCCGACCTTTGGGTACTGGATTTGGTGAACTTCCACTTTTGACTGGATTATTCGCTGGATGGCTTCTATCTTGGCATCAGGAACCGCTATCGGTTCGGCCCCTTTCGGGTTTCCGAGTATCCGGACGACGCCAAAGGTTTTGAGAACATTCAACTTCGTCTGGTTGTCCAGGGAGAAAAGCTCCACGAAGAGGTAACCCGGGAACATGGGGATTTCGATCTTCTTTCGCCTGTCCTTCCGGCGGCTCCACATCTCTATCTTGGGTAGAAAGACATGGATCGATTTCTGGACGAGGCCTATATACACCCGGTCTTCATGGCGGCTCCGAGTATGAACAGCGTACCAAGGCATAATGGATTCCTAAACCAATCTCTTGTTTCATCGTCTCCCGTTTGGGGTTTTTTCATATACAATAATCACAAGATTCAGGTTGGGGGGTTTTTAAAGAAAGTTCAAAACATGGAATACACATCGGACCTTGCCCAGAATTTCCAACGACGCTTTGTAAAATACGGAAACAAGCTGTTCACATTTTTGGATTACAATGGTGTCCCCTGGAATAACAATAACGCAGAACACGCAATTAAACGCTGCGTACAACTAAGAAAAGCTATAGGCGGTACTTCAACAGCAAAGGCTATACAGGAATATCTCATTCTTCTGAGTATCTGCGAAACATTGCGGCTTAGAAATGCCAGCTTTCTGAAGTTTCTCATATCGGGGGCTACCGATATCGACAAGTTTCTTGAAGCAAAATGAACAGATCCGCATCCTCTACTTCTTCCAGATGTTTGATCAGATTTAATCGATTTCGCGGACTTGTAGGTGTGTGCAAACCTCGCCAATGTGCCGGTATTTATGACAAGTTTCTGTTTATTTCGGATTGAAGGTGCAAATGCTGTTTATGTTATTTCCAGTTTATGTTATTTCCTTGACAACCATGAAAATGGGGATGTATGATGGTATACATGAGTGATCTTGTTTGTTCTCCAAATAAACACTGACACGCATGAATCAAGAAGCGTAATACTTGACGTAATCACTTAAGAGATGGCGCATAGACAATGGAACAGGTTGTATTAAGTCTTCCAGAAGATGTTTTGATTACCTTAAAGATTCCCCGAGAGGAACTGGGCGCAACTCTGCGCATGGCAGCCTCTGTGAAGCTCTTCGAAATGGGCAGGCTTTCATCGGGTGCAGCGGCAAAGCTGGCCGGTGTTCCCCGCACATATTTTCTCTCCCGCTTAGCGGATTATGGTGTTGCCACGTTCTCTCTCTCAGAGGAAGAAATGAGGAGAGAAACCCGGCTTGCCTAAAATTATCTGCAACACATCACCCCTTCAATATCTTCATCAGATCAACCAGCTTCAGATTATGCAATCCTTGGCAGGGCGTATTATTATTCCGCCAGCAGTAGTTGCTGAGATTGCAGCAGGCATCGCCTGGGGGATTGATCTGCCGAATCTGCAAAAAATGGATTGGGTGGATATACAACCACCACTGAGCAGAACGGCGGTGCCACTGGTTACACATTTAGGACCGGGGGAAACAGAAGTTATTATGCTTGCGCTAGAATCATCCGATGCCACCGTGATCCTGGACGATGCCCTTGCCCGAAAAACTGCCGAGCTTCTTGGAGTCAGGATGACCGGGACGTTGGGTTTGTTGCTGGATGCCAAGCGAGCAGAACTCATCGACAAGCTGACGCCTTTCATTGATCAGCTTCAGGCATTAAACTTCCGTCTTGCTCCTCATACCCGCGATGCGGTTCTCAGAATGGCTGGAGAGCTTTAACGCCAAATTGCTTGACATTACCTCCCATAGGGACGCTTTCCGTATTTTTACCGCCCGCAGGGTAATGCCTATGTCAACTTGGGAAATAGGCGTATGGCTCCCGAATATTGGATAAAGTCCGCGCAACTCGGTGATACCATTATTCGATCTTTTTTGGACTCCATAAAAGTGCAATGACAGTAAAATCAAGGCAGATAATTTTGCCGCATGGATTCAGTTGCAGGGTGATACGAACAAGTGCTGCACCGAACAGGGTATAAAGCGGCCTCTCAATGAACTTTGTGTACTCTCTTTCGATCGTTAATCTTCAGTTATTACAGACTCACACTTCTGTTTGTGAAGTATCGATTGCTATTTGGCTGATTCTTAAGCAGCATAAGGTATCTCTGTCCTGTTCTGCAATGACAGCATATGAAGCTCAAAGAAAGTTTCCGGCCAGTCTCGGCAGGCTTCCTGCTTATATCCTTTTTATCTGAAAGCCCTCGAGCTTAATGGCTACCGAACGCTGGAGAAGCTCGAAGGATATGACGAAGAGTTCTTTGCTATAGTCTGTGCTGACAACTACTCCCTCTATGCCGGCGAAAGGTCCATCAGTGATCATGGCCGGTTCTCCGACCTTTGGGTACTGGATTTGGTGAACTTCCACTTTTGACTGGATTATTCGCTGGATGGCTTCTATCTTGGCATCAGGAACCGCTATGGGTTCGGCCCCTTTCGGGTTTCCGAGTATCCGGACGACGCCAAAGGTTTTGAGAACATTCAACTTCGTCTGGTTGTCCAGGGAGAAAAGCTCCACGAAGAGGTAACCCGGGAACATGGGGATTTCGATCTTCTTTCGCCTGTCCTTCCGGCGGCTCCACATCTCTATCTTGGGTAGAAAGACATGGATCGATTTCTGGACGAGGCCTATATACACCCGGTCTTCATGGCGGCTCCGAGTATGAACAGCGTACCAAGGCATAATGTATTCCTTAATCAGTCTCTTTTTTCGTGATATCCCGGTTGGGGGTTTGTTCATTTACAATAATCACAACATTTTTTCAACGGTGAAATCGTGCTGAAACTAAATATCACAGGTATCGCACTTTCCCTTGGCGAGGGAGAAGAAATATTGAAGGATAAAGTTGCATCGATTCTTAATATTCCGGATGAAGATATTTCGTCTATCACTGTGGTCAGAAAATCAATCGATGCAAGGAGAAGAAAACCGCCTCGCTTCATTTATTCTGTGGATGTCTCCGTGCCGGATGGCGTCGACTTGACCGGAAAAGAAGGTCTAAAAATAGAGGTGCTGCGGGAGGACAAAAAACCGCTCCGTTTGCCGGTAAAGACAAGGACAGGCAAAAGACCCGTCATTGTTGGATGTGGACCCGCCGGCATCTTCGCAGCCCTCACCCTGGCGGAGAGGGGAATTCCTGTACTTCTCCTCGAAAGGGGGAAAAGCGCCCCCGAGCGCATAGCCGATGTCCAGGCTTTCTGGGAGAAGGGGATCATAAATACGGAAAGTCATGTCCATTTCGGGGAAGGCGGAGCGGGCACATTTTCTGACGGGAAGCTCACGAGCCGTCTTAAGAACCCATTTACGGCATGGATCAAAACAAGGCTTGTCGATGCAGGCGCTCCATCTGAAATTCTGACTGATGCAAAGCCGCACGTAGGGACCGACAGGCTGCGGGAAGTGGTGATCAATCTCAGGAAGAGACTTATAGAACTGGGCTGTGAAGTTCGTTTCGAAGCTAAGGTTACAGATTTTTTGATTCACCGCCGGAGGCTGGAGGGAGTTGTTGTCAGAGGCAGTGAAGAGATAAAAACGGATCACCTGATTCTTGCTGCGGGTCAGAGCGCGGAAGACACTTATGGCAGGTTGCACGAACTGGGTGTGCATCTGGAGCCAAAGCCCTTTGCCATCGGCTTCCGGGTAGAACATCCCCAGGAATTAATCGATGCAATCCAGTACGGCAAGTGGCGCGGGCATCCGGACCTGCCGCCTGCGGACTATTTTCTTACGGCCAGCCTCCCTCAGATGAAGCGGTCCGTCTATACGTTTTGCATCTGCCCCGGCGGATCAGTTATCGGTTGCAGTTCTGAGGAAAGGACAATTGTCACCAATGGCATGAGCCGCTACCAGAGAGGAAGTCCGTATGCCAACAGCGCTGTCGTAGTTGCCGTGCAGTGCGAGGACTTCGAGGATACTGCACGCCATCCCCTTTCGGGCCTTGTTTTTCGGAGGCAATGGGAAGAGAAGGCCTTTGTCCTGGGTGGAGAAAATTATTTCGCCCCCGCGCAGGGCTTAGTGGATTTTATGAAAGACTTTGAGGGGACGGCTGTCAATAGAACGAGCTTTGCCCCCGGAGTGAAGCCTGCAATGTTGCGTGATGCCCTGCCTTTTTTTGCAGTCGAGGCATTAAGACAGGGGATCACGGAGTTTGACAGGAAGATGCGGGGATTCATCACAGAGGAGGCGACGCTGATCGGCGTTGAAACCAGGACATCGTCGCCGGTGAGGATATTGAGAGGCCCGGACAGTCAAAGCGTCAACGTAGCCGGGCTCTATCCCTGCGGGGAAGGAGCCGGGTATGCAGGTGGCATTATCAGTTCCGCCCTGGATGGGATCAAGGCTGCCGGGAAGATTGCTTCTTGAAGATATTCACTTCTTCCCCCTTTTCAAAGGACGTGTTCATCATTGTGATATTTGCATTCATTTGCTGCGTGTGATAGCTTCTCAATCCAGGCACTAAAGACCCAAGGAAGTAGATTATGAAAAGGATAATACGTTGTTTTATTATGATTGCCGTGCTGATAGCTGCCTCGTCTTTCGTCATAGATGCGGCAGCAGAGGATAGAATCTTCACCAGTCCCACGATAGGTGCGGAATTTGTATTAATTCCGGGAGGGACGTTCATGATGGGAGATGCAGTTCTGCACCAGGCCGTCATCAGCAAACCCTACTATATGCAGGTCACGGAGGTAACTCAGGGGCAGTGGCGGAAGGTTATGGGAAGCAATCCCTCAATGTTCAACGCCTGCGGTGATGACTGCCCGGTGGAAAATATTTCCTGGGTTGATGTTCAGGAATTTATCAGACGCCTCAACCAGAAAGAGGGGGCAAACAAATATCGCCTCCCTATGGAGGCGGAGTGGGAGTTTGCCTGCCGGGCAGGCTCCGTAGCGAAAGACGCGCCTGGCGTGAAGGAAAATGAATTCGGAGATTATGCCTGGTATGATGCTAATTCAGATAGAAAGACGCATCCTGTGGCTACGAAAAAACCCAATGCCTGGGGTCTTTATGACATGCACGGCAATGTCTCGGAATGGTGTCAGGACTGGTATGATGATTATCCGGAAGGCAAGGTAATAGACCCGAAAGGGCCGTCTTCCGGGCAGCACAAGGTCTTGCGAGGCGGTGCGTGGCTCGGCAGCCCAACGACACTGCAGTGCACGTTTCGCAGTCAGGACTATGCGGTCGTGCAGTCCAATGACATAGGGTTTCGCCTTGTCAGGGGTTTTTAATCCGTGTGCAGCGTGTGCGAGTCACGCCAGGAGCACCAACTGAGATCAAGAGGTTATCAGAATTGATAGCCTCTTTTTTTGCTCAAGATCCGTTATTGCTTTCACCTACAAAGAGTGAGTAGCAGCACATTATCGGAACTGAGCATTACGGATAGAAAGAGAGCGGCGCTGGAACGCCTGAATTAAGCCGCGCCGCGAAGCGGCGTCGGCTTGAATGAGTTGAGGCATGATTGGATTTTCCCCACTTTCTGAGTCGCCCGGTAATCCCCTCATCACCGCGTCATCAGCGCGAACACGCCCCAGCCCAGGTATTCACGCGTGTAAGCGGCGTAGCGCTCGGGTTCCGAGGTTAGTTTGGCTCGAACATCTTTCGCGAACTCGTCATCGGGATTGGCTTCAAGCCATCGGCGCATGGTGAGCCACTTGGCCGCCTCGTATCTGTCCCAGCTGTCTTGGTCTGCCAAAACCATTTCCACGACGTCGTAGCCGAGGTGGCCGAAAGACGCGAGAAGTTCTGGAAGCAGGAGAAAGTCGGAGATTGAGCCGGCAAGACACCCCCTGGCAACATCTTCCGTCGGCGGTAACTGCCGCCAGTAGGGCTCGCCGATGAGGATGATCCCTCCGGGGCGGAGGCTCTGCGCCAGAAGCTCGATGGTGCCGACGACTCCCCCAGCGATCCACGTGGCACCGAGACAGGCTGCCACACGGGCCTTCTCGTCAGAGACGAAGCCGGCAGCATCGCCATGGATGAACTTGACTTGATCGGCGACACCGAGTTTTTCAGCGCGGAGTTTCGCTTGCTCGGTGAACAACTGGCTCATGTCGATGCCGGTGCCGATGACTCCGTAATCGCGTGCCCAGGTGCACAGCATCTCCCCCGAACCGCTGCCGAGGTCGAGCACTCGGGTTCCCGTTTCCAGACGCAGCGCCGCGCCGAGAGTGGCGAGCTTTTCGGGTGTGAACGGGTTATGAATGCGGTGAGCACTTTCGGTGATGTTGAAGATCCGTGGAATATCCAATGCAGAAAATCTCCTTACGGGTGTGAATAGATTCGGTCACTGCCTAACATTTAAACGATAAGAAATTGTTTTATGACGGGCTGAATATATAAAAAAGAGAATAGTATGTCAAGCAAGAGCAACACTGATGATTACCGATTCTTATTAAGTATCCTTCGGTAAAATGTCCACTTGTTGACTTCAGGAAGTTGTCAATGAGTCAGAAATTCCTATGAGACAGGATCGGTCTTCTTTGTGGTTTCAACTCGCCTTCTTGAAAAGGGTCTTATCTACGCCGCAGACCGGGCATCTCCAGCTGTCGGGCAGTTTTTCAAAGGATGTTCCGGCCGGAATGCCCTGTGAAGGGTCTCCCACTGCGGGGTCATAAATGTAACCGCAGATCTCGCAGATATACTTGGACATGTCAGAAGCGTCTTTCTCCGACTGCGCTTTTGCTCTTTCAGGAAGACCCGAAAGGATGAAAGAAAAAAGTCCGAAGACGGTCGCGGCTGTTGACGTTATGAATTGGCGGCGATTCAGGGTGTCCCATATGTTTTTCATGGCGTTTCCTCCACAGGTATTTCGTGAGAAGATTGATGGTAAATGCCCACCTTATGCACGCATCACTTGATGATCAAGTCCTTTGCCTGTCCCACAACTTCCCTGTATTTTACATGAATCATGGATCTATCATATTCCCACATATCGCTTAGCATAGCGTCCATCTCGTCCTTCGTGAAATACTGTAAACAGGGAATGAAAAAATATTTGTCCTCAAGTTCTATGTGTTTTCTATAAAGTACTGTGATGGTTTTCAGGCTGTTCAGAATGTCACTGCCGGCATTTTCGTCGCCTTTCACGTATATTTCTTTGGCCTGCGCGAGCTTCGCTATCATTTTCCTCGCCTGAACGTGTTCATCGATGAGTCTGTTCAACATTTTCCTGTGATCGTCTGAAAGGTTCTTTTTGGCCAATCGAGCAAAGAGGATATCCTCTTCTTTCCCGTGGTGCGTCCTGTCTCCGTATGTCCTGAAGAAATCGCACACCATGTCGACGAAAGCGGGATTTACTTTTTTACTTTCCTGTGTGGAAGCCACATAATCCTCCATTACACCAACCATACGCTCAATGAGACGGTGTTCGATCATGAGAGGGGCGATCGGTTTCATCGGTCCTCTCACTTCTTTCGCCCCGAGCGGCAGAGCAATAAAGACAAGAATTGCTGCCAGGCCTGAAACCATGTATACTTTTTTCATTTCCGTACCTCCTTTCTCGTCAGCAACATATGGGAGCAATAAAAAAATCGAGACAGTTAATATCCGCTCATCGGCCGCGCTGTATGCGGTGAATATTGGCAAGTGCAAGAGTGACAAATAGAAACATGATGAGCGCCATGGCACTGTAAGAAGAGACGCCTCGGAACTGCAGGAAACCGACGGCAAGGCTGCTCAGTGCGGAACTGCCGAGCTGGAAAAACCCGATTAGTGCAGCAGCAGCTCCTGCTCTTTCGACATAACAGCCCAACGCCTCTTTCGTGGCTATGGGGAAAATTATACCAAAACCGACGGCAAACAGAAAGGTCATTCCCAAAACCGTTTCAACTGTGACCATCTCCCTGGGCATGCAAAACATCCCCAGAGCTCCCGCCAGCAGAATAACCTCTCCCGCATGGAATATCCGACGGGACGATCGATTGCGAACTATGTATCCCGCACCAAGGTTGCCCATGATAAAGCCTGTCGCAGCTATCAAGGTGATCAGGCCATAGGAAGAAGGGCTCAGGTGAAAACCACTGATGAAGATGAAGGGCGAGGCAGTGTAGTAAGCCCCCAAACCTCCAAAGCATGCACCGAGAAGGAGAACATATCCCATGTAAATCCGGTTTCCAAGGAAGTCCCGATAGGTCTTAAAGACAGAAATAAATGGGATACGGCGGGAGGAAGGGCAGGGGAGGGTTTCCGTAAGCAGGGAGAAATTAAGCAGCCAGACCACTGCGTTAAAGATCAGTAGTGACCAGAAGATCCACTGCCATCTTAAATGTTCAGTAATAATACCGCCAATGAAAGGAGCCACTGCCGGGGTTATCGACATGGCAGCCCCCAGCCAGCCTATGAGAATCACCGTGCGATCCTCGGAAGAGGTATCCTGGATCATGGCCTTGCCTACCACGGGGGCCACACCGGCGCCAAAGGCCTGGAGAGTTCTTCCTGCCAGCAGCATGGTGATGTCAGTAGCCATGGCGCAGAGCAGCGTGCCCATACCGTACACTTCCAAACCCCGGAGAATCATGAAACGCCTTCCCAGGGCATCCGAGAACGGGCCGGAGAATAGGTTGAAAAAGGCAAATCCTGCGAAATATACAGTGAGGGTCAGGGCCATCCAGGCAGGAGGAATGTTGAGGTCAGAGCCGATCCCCGGTATTGCGGGCAGGTAGAGACTTACCCCTAATTGCCCTACTGCGATGGAGGCGGCAATCAGAAGGACAAACGCGCCGTTGCTTCTGGACGGAGACATATTCTATGGGGTCCTCTTGATGGATATCGTGTATTCTCCGATGCCATATAGCGCCGGCCCCGCTTCAATCTGCGGCTCACATGCGCCGTGTCTCGCATAATCTAATGGTTTTACACAGAGCCGGGTCACGTCGTCACCGGATACCATCTTATCCTGCCGGTCAACCAGTTCGGTATCCCGATCCGATCCTTTGCGGCATCGTAATAGTATGCACTCCCTTTGAAGGGATCGAACACCTGAATGATGGGGAACTCTATTACCTTCGTGTTCTGGAGCGCCATGCCGTTCATCACAGCCGTGTTTTTCAGGATCTCCCAGCAGGCGGCCGCATTCACCATGGAAACGAATATCTTGCAGTTCCTGGGCGGAATCTCCCCGCTCCGTACCTTATGCAGCGTTTCGGGATAGAGCTTTTCAATCCTCCCCGGGAACATGTAGATTTTCATGTACTTCGGCAGGAGAGCCTGATAATCGACATCCCGGACATCGACATGCTCTACCCCGAACTTTCCCACGCTCTCGATCGAGATATCGCCATCATGGGTTACCGTGCTGACGACCCAGCAGTTGGAGGTGCCGGGACCGATGACCATCCGCTTCCGGAGGCGGTGGCACACGCGGGCAATCACAAAGTTCGCCTCAGGGTCTGACGTTCCCAGGGCCACAATGTCCACGCCGGCAACAATTTCTTCCACCCATTTCTCGTCATTCCGCGTTACCTTCCGGCAATAGGCCGTCACACTGCATTCCGGGTTGACTTTCTCCAGATATTCCTTCCACGCCTCCGGCTTGACCTTTCCGATGTAGTCCGGCGTGAAGGGAAGGCGGTTCAGATTCGTTGCCTCAACCGCGTCGAAATCGACAACGACAAAGTGCTGGTATCCTACCCGCAGGAGGAAATCGAGGACTGCACCGTTCCCTCCCGCTCCCATTACGAGGACGCGCGTTTTTCCTATGGCGCGAATCAGCTCTTCCGTGAAATTAACGATACCCTGCTGTCGATTGACGATATCTTCCCAGGTCATAAATACCTTCTCAAACAAGATTCCTGTTGTCGTTTTTTCCGGCGCATGTCTAATCCTCGCGTCGGTCCTCGTCTCTTACGGCCTCAGCCTCCTCGCAGTATTCCATGAGGACGGCAACAGCCTCGGAACCGGCCTCGGACAGGGCATGGGACTTCTCCGCCCCGAAATAATTCAATTCGTCGGCAGTCATGGGCTGTCTGTTCCTGCGAATCCAGTCAACCAAGGTCTCTGCCTCTTCATTCTGGAAGAACCACCGGTGAAGATTCCTCTTGCCCTTCAACCGGCTGTATCTCTGGGCATACCGGCGTTCCATTGTTTCCAGGTTCATCCGTGTAAAGACCACCTGCTCGCCGGTCTTCGGGCTCTGTCGCGAATCCGGGGAGACCTCGTCAAACAGGAGAAAGTTGGAGTAAAAAGCGGCATGATGGGCCATGACCGACGCGACGATGTCGGTGTTATGGAGCAGGCGGGTAGCAGCAAGATGGACGAGTCTGTAAAGATGCATCGTGAGATCGATGGCGCTGTGGTCAATTCCCTCGTTCACGCCCAGCGAAAATATTTCGCACAACTGCCGCCCGGCCTTTCTTAAGACTGCCAGCCGCTCGGGAAAGATGATATCTGCAGGCAACCCCAGCCGGGAATCGGGAACAATGCTCACTGTCCCTGCTGCCTGCCCGGCTTTCGCAGCGAGAAACGTCAATGTGTGGGGATGCAGGTGGTGGATGGTGCACCACAAACCGCTCCTCAGGTTCGGCACCAAAGCGAATCCCTTGTCGAGGTAGATGTCATGAACGAGCTTAAATGCTTTTTCGCGCAGCGGCTGCGTGTTTGCGATAACAATGCTCCAATCATTTTTTGGACCGAACCGGTATTCATTCGCTTCAATTAATTTGCCGGCCAAGGTGTTTGCTCCTTTAATTCAGGTCTTGTCTTATAATAGCGTATAAGAAAGGGGTTTGTATGTCAATAATGGTATGTCATGGACAACAAAGCTGTGGGATTTTCATTGACAGACAAAAACCTCCTGGTATACTCGTTTAAACCAGTAAAACGGAATTCTCATCAAGAAGGAGGAAATATGCGTATACTAAAAGTCATTACTATCCTATGCGCCGTAATGTTTGTTTTTTCCGGTGTCGCCCTGGCCCAGCAGATGCCCAATCCCTATGGTCCGAACATAAGCCTGGCGACTGCTAAGAAGGTGGCTGCCGCTGCAGCCGCGGAAGCGATGGATATGAAGATAAAAGTCGTAATCACCGTTGTGGATACGGGCGGCAATCTTCTCTATCTCGAGCGGTTCGATATTGTCCAGTACGGCAGCGTTGATGTGGCGGTTCACAAGGCCAAGTGTTCTGTTGCTTTCAAGAGACCGACGAAGGCCTTCGAGGATACAATCGGGGGTGGAAAGACGGCATATCTGACCCTGGACGGCATAAGCGCAATTGAAGGCGGTGTGCCCATCATTCAGGGTGGCAAGATCATAGGCGCCATAGGCGTGTCCGGCGGTTCGGCAGCGCAGGATGGCCAGGTCGCGAGGGCAGGAGCCAAAGTGTTAGAATAACTGGCAACGTTTTGCCTAAAAGGCATAAGGGGAGGTCCATACGAAGGCCCTCCCCTTTTTCATTTCCAATAACCGGAAACCGGATCTGGCGACATGCCTTTTTTTGAGGTATATCAGGAACGTTTCAATGGCAGTTTGCCATTGGCTTTATTGAGAAGGCGTGCAATATCCCGTTCAAGTTGATCTAACCAATTCATGAGTTCTTTGGCTTCATCCGTCAAATGCATACCGTGTTTAACGCTGTCCATCTCCACAAGCTTCATCCCCAGCCTCTCTTCGGATGCCTTAATCCTGCCCCATGCGGCCCTGTAAGACATTTTCAGTTTTTTTGCCGCCGCGTTCAGACTGTGGCATTCTTCAACGGCTTTGAGAAGCTCGTCCCGACCGGGACCAAATATTACACGACCATCACGCTCCAGCCATAATTTGTGTTTGATTTCCAATGGTGTATCTCCATACGCGCGAAAAGAAACAGAACAGATTTGTTGTAAAATTAGCATGATGGCATATTACGTAGCAAGAAATTAATTACTCTGATATGTCATATATGGCATAACAACCTGAAATCATTATCTTAATTATAAAAAAATGTTGACTTTAAAGACCCGAACCGATTAAATATATCTGTCGAAAATATGTGATTCAGATTAATGTTACTCAAAGCTACAACATTATCAGCACACTTCCACAGATAGACATGTTTAGTTATTCTATTTCGTATCAAGCCAGATCAAATACAGGAGATAGTGTATGAAGAAAACGGTGTTCTTGATTTTACTTCTTATTATCTTGAGTTTTATTTTTTCCGGGATGATCCTTGCTCAGGCCAAAAAGGGCGGTGCTGTTGCCGCGACAGCGGCTTCTGTCTGGGACTATTTGAAGAAGGAAGGATACGCGAAGAATTGGAAGATGTGGCCGGGAACGACGAGCCTGTATCAGGGGCCGGAACCTCACGGAGCATTTCTTACAACCTACGTGAATGACGCGGCATTGAAGTCCATCAACGCCAAGAAGGGAAAGTTCTCTGATGGGGCGATAATTTCTCAGGACAACTTTTCGAAAGATAAGAAACTGAAATTTATTTCCGTCATGTACAAGGTCAAGGGCTACAACCCGCAGGGTGGAGACTGGTTTTGGGCGCAGTATAAGCCTGATGGAAGAATTGAAGCGGAAGGGAAGGTTGACGAGTGCATAAAATGCCATGTCGCCCAGAAAGGTAATGATTACGTTTACACGAGCAAACTTAAATAGACTGACGGAAGACATTAAGAAGCGCAGATAGTTTATTTAGGCGGTATAAAGTTTAAACTTTAATATGAATGACCAGAATGGAGGTTATGTTATGGAAGGTAAGGAGAAAAAGTTACCTGATCTGTTCCCGAAGGAAACTACCCGACGCGGTTTTTTGAGAGGGACGGCAGTGGCAGCGGGTAGTGCCGTCGCCATGGCTACGGTCGGAGGCTTGGCTGCCAAGACTGTCCATGCTCAGGCCGCACCACCTGCGCCACAGCAAAAGGATTTAATGAGGTTTCTGTTTGCCGAGAGGGAAAATTGCACGGGCTGCAGGGCGTGTGAATATGCCTGTTCAGTTTATCACACAGGTATCGTAAGGCCTTCGGTATCACGGATTCACGTGCTGAAGTACAAGGATTCCATAGACGTTCCTATCGTATGCTGGCATTGTGAAGACGCGCCGTGTATCGCGGCCTGTCCCACAACTCCGAAATCGATAATTGCGGATCCGAAGCACAACGGAATTATCTTGAATGAAAAAACCTGTCTGGGCAGGAAGTGTCTGAAATGCCAGGAGGCATGTCCGGCACAGTTTGTCTGGGTAAATCCTGACACGGGTATGCCCCTCATGTGTGACATGTGCGAAGGTGATCCCGCCTGCGTGAAGGCCTGTAAAGACCAGTCCGGCAATCCGCAGGGTCCCTGTCTCGTGGCAAACAAACTTGGTTTTGGCGTTAATTTGGCTTTCAGGAATGTGACGCCCAACCAGGCGGGTAAGGATTTACTGGATCTCACATTCTATCCCAGTGTTGATGGGAAGAGACCCATCCCCGCTAAGACTAAAAAGACGAGGAGGTCGTAACCATGACAGCACCAAGAGGCGGATGTTTCGGAAAAGTTCTTGAAATTGATTTAAGCAAACAAACATATAAGACCCGCGAAGTCTCCGATGAGATATATCAGAAGGCCATCGGCGGCAACGGGCTCGCTGCATATTTTCTGACCACTGAGTACAAGGCCCATAAAGACCCACTGGCAGAAGATGCGTTTATTTACGTCGGCCCGGGGCCTCTTAATGGAACGTACTGCGTTTCCACGCGCACGAGCTTTGCCCACATGAGTCCCTACACAGGTCTGATCTCCCACGCGGAGACAGGCGCCCATTTCGGGAACGAAATTAGATGGGCAGGCTGGGACGGCATCTACATCACGGGAAGGTCGAAGAAGCCTGTGTGGCTCTCTATCGTCGACGACAAAGTGGAATTCAAGGATGCCACAAAGATATGGGGCAAGGACACGGAAGAGACGCATGAAGCGATCATCAAGGAAATGAATGACCCCTATGCCCGGACGGCGGTCATTGGCCCGGCCGGCGAGAACCAGGTTCCCTTCTCCTGCGTGATTGTGGAGCGCTTCCGCGCTGCCGCAAGAAGCGGCACGGGCATGCTTATGGGAAACAAGAAGTTGAAAGGCCTCGCCGTCAGAGGCACTAAGGCCGTGCCTGTTGTTGACAACGCGAAATTCATGGAGATGGCCACCTATGCCAAGAAGCTCGCCATAGATAAGGAATGCTGGCAGGGCGTAAAGCGATGGGGAACAGCGGGACTCCTTGAGTTAAAGAACTTTGTCGATGGATCCCTCATCACGAAGAACTACCAGACGACCTGGTATCCTGATATTGTAAAAATCGGCGCCGAGGCGGCGAATAGAAAATTCTGGAAGCGGCATGTGGCATGCAATCACTGCCCCATCCACTGTCTGAAACTAGGCGTCATCCGTGACGGAAAATACAAGGGACTGATTGCCGAAGGTCCCGAATACGAGTCCGGCGGACTTTTGGGAAGTAATCTCGGGATGACTGACTTCAACTCCATGATCGCCCTCATCGAGGTCTGCGACGCTCTCGGTCTCGACAACATCTCTGCAGGAGGCGTTCTCGGATTTGTAACGGAGCTTATGGAACGGGGTATCCTTAAGCCTGCCGACCTTGACGGTCTGAAACCTAAATGGGGCGATGGGGATACCTATATGGAGCTCATCCGCAAGATGGCCTACAAAGAAGGCAAAGCGGGCAAGCTTCTTTCCAAAGGTGTGAAGAAGATGGCTGCGGAAATCGGCAAGGGGTCAGAGTTATATGCCATCCATGTGAAGGGCAAGGAACTGGCAGCCCATGACCCGCGGGCTGATAAGGCCAGGACTTACAGCTATTGCTTGGGCTCCTGCGGAGGGGATCACCATGAGGGCGCTTCTACCAGAGCCCTCGTCATCTTTGCCATGATCAATTCCCTTTGCACGTGCTCTTTCGCAAGCGCACTCATCTGGGGCGGCGAAAACGCGAAGATAACCGTCGGCATGCTGAATCCGCTCTGCGGGTGGAATATGACGGAAGACGATTACTGGACAACAGGGAAACGGATCCTCACGATGGAGCGCGTCTTCAACGTGAGGGAAGGCATCAGCCGCAAGGATGATGCTCTGCCGAAGCGCCTGACGACGGAAAAGCTTCCTGCGGGACCAAAGAAAGGGGCCGTCTTCACTGAAGAAGATACAAAGAAGATGCAGGATGAATTCTACAGTTTCGTCGGCTGGGACGCGAAAGGTATCCCGACGGAGGCGACATTGAAGGCTTACGGTCTCGAATACGCTATCGATGATATCGCACGGGCCCGCAAAGAGTACAATTTGTAGAAGAGCGGTTTGAAGCAAACAGGGGCGGGTGGAATTTCACCCGCCCTTGCTTTTTTGGGCCATTTAGTATAAAATTCTGATCCACATATCCCCCTTTATGAAGGGGGGGAATTTGCATAATGTCCATAATGTCATTGCGAGCGAAGCGAAGCAATCTTATTCCATGGTTATAAAATGAGAGATTGCCGCGTCGCAAAAGCTCCTCGCAATGACGAATTGCCAATTGTGCAAAGGATTAAAAAGGGGGACGAGGGTTGTGACACGGCTTCTGTATCAGGATGAATTCGGTAGCGAGCGCATTCCCCGTAGCTTGCTGCGGGGTAAGCGAGCGAATACTGAATGATATTTTTCCTTAAGAATCGAAGATTCTCCGTGGCTTGCCGTGGAGAGCTTCAATTATTATTAGGAGTAATATAGGTATTCATCTCTCATGAGTTTTTCAAGAAGGGATGCGCTCCATATTCTCGTTAGCGGCGCAGTTTCTACCCTTATTTTTACATCTTTTAAAGTCAGTGGCGCCAAAGCATTACCCCGCCCGCCCGGTGCACTCATCGAACCGGAATTCCTCAAGTACTGCACACGATGTTACCAGTGTATAGATGTGTGTCCTGCCGACGCCCTCCATCCGGCGGGCATTTCCGGCGGTATTCCCAATTTTGGAACACCAGTTCTGGACTGGAAGAAATGCATCTTCTGCATGAACTGTATCAGGACATGCCCGACGGGGGCCATAAAGAGAATCTCTCGAGATGATATCGATATCGGCGACGCCATAATCAACCACAATACCTGCCTCACCTGGTCGGGACAGAGCAAGTGCGACATCTGCTATAATGCCTGCCGGTATGACGCGATCAAATTGGAAAATAAGATTTACCCCGTAGTTCTTGAAGATCCCTGCACTGGCTGCGGCGCGTGTGAGAGAAAATGCCCGACGAATCCGAAATCCATCGTCGTATATTACGACAAGGTAAAAAGATTCCTGCCGCCTGAAAAAGGGATCTCAATGCGTCTTCCCGATGAATCAGGCAAGAAACACGGCGAAGAGGATTTCAAAGACTGGTTTGTGGAAAGGATCAAGAAACTCGGCAAATCCTACGGCATCGTTAAAGAAGAGGAAGATGAGTAAATGAATAGCACCAATGCATCTCCTGTTCTGATCGTTGGCGGCGGCGTTGCCGGAATTGGCGCGGCCCTCGACCTCGCCTATTGCGGTCATGCCGTTCATCTCGTGGAGAAGGGACGTGTCCTCGGCGGCCAGGTTGCAAAGCTCGACAAACTCTACCCTACGGATCACTGCGCCTTTTGTCCGCTGTGGACGGATATCAAAAAGCTGAGGGAACACCCCTTGATTACCGTCCATACAAGCACCAAAGTCAAAGAGCTCAAGAGAGTCGATGGCCGCCTTCACGCGGTCATGGTAAGAAAACCTCCCGTCATCGATGAAAGTTTATGCGTTTTCTGCGGGAAGTGCGCAGGCGAATGTCCAGAGGCCGCGATTGCACCGCTGGGTGACCACGTTTATCCGCCCTCTTACTTGGTTAGAGAGGACATCTGCAACAGGTGCGAAAGATGTGTGAAGGCCTGCCCTACGGGAGCAATCGATTTTCAGAGGACAGAAGAGACGTCTGAACTTATGGTTGACGATGTCATATGGGCCTCCGGTTTTACCGAAGTTGATCTGACACCGCTTCCGGAATTCGGGCTGGGAAAACATCCGGACATCATGACGGCGATGGAGTTTGAGGAATGGACGGCAGAGGCGGGAGTCAATAAAGGGGCAATTATAAAGAAATCAAAACCGTCGGTCCCCCGCAACATTGCCTTCATACAGTGTGCAGGCGCAAGGGATCAGAGGCTGCTCTCATACTGTTCCGCCGTCTGCTGCATGCATGCCCTAAAGCAGGCTCAGTGGGCAATAAGGCGGAATCAGGAGATTCAGTGTGTTGTCTTCTATACCGACCTCCGTACGGTGGGACGCGACTATTACGAGTATTCCCTGCGGGACATTAGCGGGAGCCGCGTAAGACTGATAAGGGGGAGACCGTCTCTCATTTATCCACTGCCCGGAAAGGAAGGCATCGCGGTAAAATTCGAAAACACCATGACCCAGAAAAGGGAGATATGGGGATTCGATATGGTGGTCCTCAACGGGAATATCGGATCTTCCCTGAAAAAGAAAGATCAGGAAAAACATTTTTCACTTGCTCTTTCAGATGATGGCTTTGTTAACCCGGAAGCTGACGCTATTTCCCGTTTTGCCTGCGGCTTCAGCGCGGAGCCTGCGGATGTGGCAGAGTCGGTCATCCAGGCATCATCTGCCGCCGTAAAAGCCATTCTTGCAAAAAGGAATAAATAAGAAATGTCAGGAATCGCAGTTTTTCTTTGCAAATGTTTTGGAGAAATCAATCGCGTGATTGATCTCGATTCCTTGCAAAAAAAATCGGAGAAAAATACTTCCGTCGTTTTTTCCTCCGTTTGCGAATCCCTCTGTCCGGCCGATGACATTGCGAAAACAGTCTCCCGTATCCGGGAAAGCAGTGCAGAAAAGGTAGTCATTGGCGGCTGCTCGCATCTGGCAAGAGGCGGTGCGATTATTGACGGTCTCGTCCATGGGGGAATAAAACGCTCCGCTATCGGCCTCGTTGACCTGAGGGAGGCGTGTGCCTGGATTCACCAGGATGATCCGGAAAGAGCAACGGAGAAGGCATGGGACCTGATCAGTATGGAAATCGCCGCTCTTCATTACCGGCGGGAATCGGATGATGTAACGGTGAGTGTGTATCCGGAAGCCATGATTGTCGGCGCCGGTCCGGCGGGACTTTCCGCCGCGTGTACACTGGCGCGATTGGGTTTCAAGGTGCATCTTATCGAAAGAGGATCGAGCCCCGGAGGCATGCTGAACCTGATCTCCCATGTATATCCGTCGGATGAGAAGGCGTCCGAGAAAATAAAGGTGTTCGTTGATGAAGTGGAAAAGAATCCCCTCATCCATTTCTATCCGAAGGCGAAGATAACTGCCATCACGGGCTTTGCCGGCAACTTCAGGGTGCAGGTCTCTTCCTCCGCGGGCGAACAGAGGCTCCGGGTGGGAGCCGTAATTCTCGCCTCCGGTGCCAGGGTATGGCTTCCCCATGGCCTATACCGTTATGGCAAGCTGAAGAACGTGATCACCCAGATGGAGCTGGAAAGGCAATTCATCAAGGGGCCGCGGGAGATCAAGACGGCTGTCTTTATTCAATGCGTCGGCGCCAGGAATAGTGAACGACCTTATTGCGCGACCATGTGCTGTCCGTCGAGCCTGAAAAATGCCGTAAGAATAAAGGACGAAAATCCCGATGCACGGGTATTCATACTCCATCGCGATATCATGACGCCCGGAAGCGTTCTGGAGGCTTATTACAGAAATGCCCTCGCAAAGGGAGTGCAGTTTATCCGTTTTGAAGAGACGAACCCTCCCGAAATGATGGGAACGGAAAATGTGGAAGGTGTGGAAGTTTTTGACAGCATCAACGGGATGAAGCGGAAACTTGATTGCGATCTTGTCGTCTTGAGTACGCCTCTTATTCCCAATGACGATAACGTAAAGCTTGCCGGGATGCTCGGTCTGCAGTTAGACCGCTACGGCTTCTTTTCCGAAATATTTCCGCTCCATCCCCTGGAAACAAGGGTGGACGGTGTTTTTATCTGTGGCTCTGCCAGGTGGCCCGTATCATCGGGACAGGCGATAATACAGGGAGAAGGGGCCGCTGCTAAAGCCGCCGCGCTCTTAGGAAGCAAGGCAGTTTCTGCCCTGTCCCTGAGCCGCGTCCCCGGGGAGAAATTCGGCCATGCCTCCGTCAATGCCGAGAAGTGCACGGGCTGCGGCAATTGTGTGGCTGTCTGTCCCTTTGATGCGTGCCGTCTTCAGAAGATGGGGAAGAAATCAATCAGCAGGGTCAACAAGCTGCGGTGTAAAGCATGCGGCAACTGCGTATCAGTCTGCCCCAACGGGACAGTCCAATTGCCGGAGCACGATTATCGGGCCGTGGCAGCGATGATTAAGCAGGCCTTCGGCGAAGAGATGGCTTTATGAAAATCCTGATTTTTGCATGCAAGTGGTGCGGCCTCATCGGCGCCGACGGAGCGGGAAAGAAGAGAATACAACTTCCCTCACAGTTCCGGGTGATTCCGGTGGAGTGCGCGGCGCTCGTCGAGCCTGATGCAGTAATCCGGGCTCTCGCATCCGGAATTACCGGGGTGGCGATGCTGGGCTGCCATTTGGGAGGGTGCCGGTTTAACCATGCGAATCACGCGGCCATCAAAAGGCTGGAACTCCTGAAGACACTGTTGGACGCGACCGGGATCGGGGGGCAAAGGCTGTTAATCAGTTTCGGGACGGCCCATGAGGATTACCAGTACGCGGAGGTTGTCAGGGGATTCTTTGAAGAATTAGAGGCAATGCCTTCTACAGCCGTGTGGATGCGCTGAACCGTCCCTCTTTATGAAATACGTAGAGCAGGACTTTAGTCCTGCGAAGAGAAGGCAGACCTGAAGGTCTGCACTACATTATTCTGTCATTCCCACGAAAGTGGGAATCCAGGATTTAAAAAACTGGACTCCCGCCTCCGCGGGAGTGACACTGAAACATGAAGTTATGAGACTATGCTGGGAAAAGTAAAAGACATAGCGAGGACCATCCTTGCGGAAAAGCAGGCAGACGGAATCCTCGGTTTGATAAAGGGCGAATGGGATATCGTCCAGCCCCATATCTTCGAAAATCGCGGCGAGATGGATGCCCTTGTCATCGAACCCAAATGGCTGCTCGCAAAGATGGCAATGGCTGTTTTAAGGTCTTCTCCGGAAGGCTACAGGCTGGCAGTCGTTGTGCGGGGCTGCGATGAAAGGGCACTGACAGAACTTGTAAAGAGGAACCAGATTGAGAAAGAGCGGCTCGTAACCATCGGCATTGCCTGCACGGGAGAGCAGGCGTCAGCCTGCATCTGCGACCGCCCATACCCGCAAAAGCTAGATTGCGGCGATGCTGTGGCCGGTGTCGATCCGTGCACGCTTGAGAGCGTAAAGGAACTGCTTGCCGGTGATGGCCCGGCGAGAATGGAAAAATGGGCAAGCATACTTAAGAGATGCATCAAGTGTTACGGATGCCGGAACTCTTGTCCCATCTGTGTTTGCATACCCTGCAAACTTGAGGATCAAGTCTGGGTCGAGACGGGCGTCATACCGGCGGAGGTGCTGTCGTATCACCTGATCCGGGCGTTTCATCTGTCAGACACCTGTGTGGCCTGCGGGGCATGCCAGGAGGCCTGCCCGGTCAATATACCGCTCCTTGCCTTGCAGCTATCTATGCGGGAGATGCTCCGTGAGAGGTATGGTTACGAGGCTGGGCTTGATCCGGAAAGGAAATCACCCATCCTGTACGATCTATGCAAAGAACCTGCGGCGGGGCAGACACTGCCGGACTGGGTAAACAGCTTGAGAAGAGACGATGAGTCCTGATTTTATCAAAACAATTTGTCCCTATTGCGGAGTCGGCTGCGGCCTGGTTCTCAAGGTCGAGGAAGGCAAGGTCGTCGGCACCTACCCGGACAAAGAGCATCCGGTCAGTCGCGGCACCCTCTGCATCAAGGGCTGGTCTGCGCATGAATTCATTCATCACCGAGAGCGGTTGAAAACACCTCTCGTAAAAAAGGGAGACACGTTTGAGGAAATCTCATGGAATGATGCGATAGCACTGGCGGTGGAGAAGCTGAAAGCGGCAGCCGTTCGCCACGGCGGGGATGCCGTAGGCGGGCTTTCTTCTGCCAAGTGCACCAATGAAGAGAATTACCTTTTCCAGAAGATGATCCGCATGGCCTTTAAGACGAATAATGTCGATCACTGCGCGCGCCTGTGCCACGCTCCCACGGCTGTGGGTATGGGTCAGACGACGGGCAGCGGCGCCATGACAAACTCCATCTCCGATCTGGCAGGGGCAGAGTGCATCTTGATCATCGGTTCCAACGCGGCAGAGAGCCATCCCATCATCATGGGCGAAATATATAAGGCTGTGGACCGCGGGGCAGCGGTGATCGTCGTGGATCCCCGGAAGACGGCGGTTGCCGAGAACGCGCAGATTCATCTGAGGATCAATCCGGGCACAGATATTCCCCTCCTCACCGGCATGATGAGGCACATTATCGATGAAGAACTGCATAACGCGAAGTTCATTCAGGAACGTATGGACGGTTTTGAGGAACTCAAAAAATTCCTCCGATCATGGCCGGTGGAACGGGCCGCGAAAGAATGCGGCATAGATGAAGGAGAGATTAGAAAAGTTGCGGAGATGTACGCAAAGGCGAAAGATGCCGCCGTCGTTTACTGCATGGGAATTACCCAGCACGCCTGCGGAACAGCGAATGTCCATGCCGTGTGTGACCTTGCCATGCTCTGCGGCCAGATCGGCAAAACATTTTCCGGCGTCTATCCCCTTCGCGGGCAGAACAATGTCCAGGGCGCCTGTGACATGGGAGCACTACCGAATGTCTACCCGGGATACCAGAGCGTCAACGATCCCGCCGTCAAGGAAAAATTTGAGAAGGCCTGGGGAAGGGAGCTTTCCCGGGAACCCGGCCTGACTGTAACGGAGATGATCGGCTCTGCCGGGAAAGAGATACGCGCGCTTTACATCATGGCGGAAAACCCCGCCCTGAGCGATCCCGATGTGAACCACGTGCTGGAATCTCTGAACAAGCTGGACTTCCTGATTGTCCAGGATATCTTTCTCACGGAGACGGCGAAATTCGCCCATCTGGTCTTGCCGGCGGTCTGCTTTGCGGAAAAGACGGGGACGTACACGAACACGGAAAGAAGATTCCAGCTCTTGAGAAAAGCGGTGGAACCTCCCGGCGAGGCGAAGGGAGACTTCGAGATTATCTGTCTTCTTGCCAACGCCCTGGGCCTCGATTTTTCTTACAAGCATCCGGGTGAGGTCATGGAGGAAATCGCCTTACTTGTGCCCGACTATGGCGGCATTCGCTTTGACAGGCTGGAGAAGGCGGGCTTGCAGTGGCCGTGTCCCGATCCAAAACATGAAGGAACACGATTTCTTCACGAGGGCCAATTTACTCGGGGCAGGGGACTCTTCATCGTCCCGGCATACACACCGCCCTTTGAAAAGCCGGACGACGAATATCCGTACTATCTCAATACGGGAAGGATGTTTGCCCACTATCATACAGGCACGATGACCCGCCGGTCCGCCTTTCTTAACAGGGAGATGGAAGGGCCTTATGTAGAAATGCACCCCGAAGATGCAATGAAAGCAGGCATTAGAGAGGGCGACAGGATCAGGATAACCAGCAGGCGGGGCAGTATTGTCACTGCTGCCAGAATTACGGAGAGGGTTGCCAGAGGTTCTATATTTGCACCCTTCCACTTTACCGAAGCGCGTGCCAACATCCTGACGAACCCCGTTCTCGACCCCATTTCCAAGATACCGGAATTCAAAGTATGCGCTGCGAAGATAGAAAAGGAACCGAATGAAAAACAGGAAAAATAAAATCGCCGAGGCGAAGCGCGTATCCGGCGCCGATTCCTGCATTGAGTGCGGGCGATGCGTTGCCGCCTGTCCCATGGCGGAGATGTACGCGAATTTTTCCATCGAGATGTCGCCGCGGGGCATCATAAAAAAGACGCTCGCGGGCGACCTTGTAGTTGAGGACAAGAACATCTGGTATTGCACGGAATGCAACGCGGGTACGGATACATGCCCCCAGAAAGTTAGCTGCAGGGATTTGATCAGAAAACTCAGGGAGGCAGCCGTAGATGAGAACCTCCTGGAAAATGCGAAGACCTGTAAATGCTGCGGCAGGGCCTTTGTGGCGATTCCCGTGGAAGACTTCGTCTTCGCCAGGTTAAAGGATGAACCCCCGAATGTGTTCGGGGTGCTCGATATATGTCCGCCATGCCGGCGGGAGATTTATCTTCTGAGAAATGCGTAAATGACTGAAAAACAAACCACAGAGAAGCCAATTGCTGAGCAGGATTTTTCTCTCAACCTTGATGACCTCCGACCCCGTCATGCGGAGAAGAGGCATCTTTCCGACTACTTCATGCCGCGGCGCCATTCGTTCATAATTTTTCATCCTGACAGGTGCACGGGCTGCGGCGCCTGCGAGATGATCTGCTCCACGAGGAATGTGGAAATAGTCGCCCCTGCCTCCGCCAGCGTGAAGGTAGTGAGAGACGAAAAGCAGGGCAAGAACTTCTCCATACTTTGCCAGCATTGCCGCAAACCCCTCTGCCTTCCTGCATGCCCCACAAGGGCCATCGAAAAGGGCGATGACGGCATCGTGCGCATAGATAAACTCTTCTGCACCCAGTGCGGCCTCTGTACCATGGCCTGCCCGGCGGCAGCCCCCATCAAGGACCCCGGCAGTCAGGAAATACATAAATGCGACCTCTGCGAAGGCGATCCTCTCTGCGTCAAACACTGTCCTGAGAATGCCCTGACCTTCACACGGGGGAAGGGTTTTCGCTGGATAAAGGCGCTGCGCTGGACTTCTCAGCTTATATCTTTTCTGCTCTTAGTCATGGTTTTCATCGGCACGTTCTGCTACTTCAAGACGGGAAGCGTCAGTTTCGCCTGTCCCACGGGGACCCTTCAGAATATCGCATCGTCGGGAACCGTCGTGCTGGTAAGTGTTTCATCGGCATTGGCTCTCCTCATTCTCACCGTTCTCGCGGGGAGACTTTTCTGCGGATGGGTCTGCCCCTTCGGTTTTGTGCTGGATCTCGTCGATAAGATAACTCCCAGGAAAATCGGCTGGCCATCGTTTCTCAAGAGCCGGATGACAAAGTACGGTGTATTGGCCGGCGCCGTCGGGGGAAGCTATGCCCTGGGTTTCCAGGTCTTCTGCGTCGTCTGTCCCATCGGGACGCTCTGCCGTTCCTACGGATTACAGTCCTTTTTTAAGAGCGCCGAGCTCGCCATCGTCCCCGCCCTGGCAAGCCTTGAGATTGCCCAGAGAAGATCGTGGTGCAGATATTTCTGCCCTGTTGGGGCTGTATTAGGGCTCACGGCATTATTGCGTCTGATAAAAATAGTCATCGGGGCAAAGAGGTGCAAGAAATTCTCCTGTATTCAGTGTGCGGAGGTCTGTCCCGTAGGGATTATTGACGCGGACAAATTGAGGGAAGGGTTATCACCGAAAATTCCCATGACGGAATGTATCATGTGCATGAGGTGCATTGATAGATGCCCCTATGATGCGGCGAAGATTCGATTTCGCTGGCAGAAGGCGGTACCGGGAGAAGGCAGGACATGAATCCCTTCCAACCATTTTACAATATGAAGATCGGCGTTGTTGATCTTTCCGCCTCAAAGGCTGAGGTCATCCCTCTGGATCAGGAGCAGGTGAGCAGGTATCTTGGCGGGGCGGCCATGAATAGCGCTATCCTAGAAGGATATCAGGGTGACGCTCTCGTCTTCGGTACCGGCCCATTGACGGGAAGTTTCGCTCCCGCCTCGTCTCTCGTGATCGCATCGTTTGCGTCTCCCATTTTCAAGCGTCTCTGCCACGTCCCGTTAATGCTCCGCACCGGACCGGACATGAAATTTTCCGGCGTTGATTATCTCGTGGTGAAAGGAACTGCGCCGGAACCATCCATTCTCCATGTAAATCATGGAAAGATCCGGATACTCCCTGCCGGGAATCTTCAGCACATGCCCGTTCCCAAAGCGATCAGACAATTGAAAAAAACATCTCCTCCCTTTCAGTCTGTCATTATAACGGGACCGGCGGCTGACCGCGGTATTTCCTTCGCGTCCGTCTCGATCGGCCAAAACGGCAGCCTCGACAAAGCGGGTCTCGTTTCTCGGATGGCAGCGAAGAACCTCAAGGGGATAATGCTCGGCGGCACGGACGGCCTTCCCTTCAACAGGGATAATCCGCATCAAGGGAAGGAACTCGAAAAAATAATCTCCACGGATAAGAATTTCAAACGCAGGGGATTCTTCTCCGTCCTGAAAAATCTGGAAGGCGGGAAAGACGCGGGAAAATTTCTCAAGGCAGAGAGGAAAAAGGACATGGCCTGCTATCACTGCCCTTCGCCCTGCATGACCCATGTAAGATACTCATGGCAGGATCCAAGAAATAAGGAAATGCAAAATTCCGAGGACGGTCTCTTACTTCTCGATCATACAGGGTGTGCAGCTCTCGCCAAAAAGGTGAAAAAGAATATTCTGCCGATTCTTCAGAGCTGCCTGCACTACGGCCTTGATCCTGCCGCCGTTGCGGAGCGGCTCCCTGAAGGCGGGACAATGCTGGAATACCTCAATGCCATAGATAAAATAGTGTCTGACAACCCTCATCGTACGACAGACGTTTCCGAAACGTATCGCCTGTTCGGGGGAGGAATCCCTCCTATCCTGACGGGTGATTCATGGGAAAAGAGGGTTGGCCTCGCCATGATCCTTGGCGTTTGTCCCGTATTTCTCCTTCGGTTCCCGCAAATCACTGACGCCGCTCTCCTCTCCTTCATCTCTACGAGGGAAGAAGACTTAAAGACTCTGCAGGACGATCTTTCCTCCGCAATCGCATCTCTCTTTAGCCCCGAGACTATGTCGTAATTCTCTTTCTTGCCATTTCGACCCTCCTCATGTCATTCCCGACGTGATCGGGAATCCAGTCCACCTTCGTTCAGAGTTATGACATTTCCTCTTATTATGTACGCCCCCTTTGACAAAGGGGGCAACGGCGGATTTTCCGGTAGGGTAGTTTCTTAGAAGAGATAGTTAGGTCGCGTGCCAATCTGACGAAGTCGCTATGATACATTTTATAATGCAAGAAATCCTTTTTGTGGAACGTAGCTGACGGTATCGGGCATGCTAGTTATAATTCATGGTGTTTGCTTTTTAGACTGAAATGTTGTTTTGGAGGATCAAACATGAAAATCAAAACAACACCTACTACTGTTTACACTGACACTATTCAGAATAGTGGTGCTTTCCGTTTAAAAGCATTAATAGAGGCGATCATCTTTTTGTTGGACCTTCTCCTTTTTTACTTCAGAAGGCATTTGATTAACGGTATAATGCCGCTTGCGAATTGCAGGACAAAACCTATCACAATGAGAATAATGCCACGTTTTGAGAGTGTCAGTATTCTTTCATTCTCCTCCATGTCTGTAGGCGTTACATCGCCGTTTTTGTTTGCCTCAAAGAGAGAAGGTACATACTTCCATATCATTAAGGCACCAACAATATCAAAACCAAGGCCGATAGAATTGATGAAGACAGGGTTCATTCATTCCTCCTTTACGGGTGACTTGCACCTGCACCTAAAATTAAGAGTGTCCGCCGATCAATGATTTCTAAACTCGTTCCTGAGATGAAAACACAAAACCCCGCACGCTTCTGAGATACGGGGTTTCCATAATCAGTCCATAGTACCCTCACGCAAGGTTTAAGGGTGCTGAACTCTCATGACCTACCGCCACAGAGTGCCCATTAGCTGGAAAATGAACACAGCCACAAGAAGGCCAAAGCCGATTTTAGCAAATGGGTGCATTTTGAGCGACCCGGGCTCCTTGCTCTGATCAGCACCGCCGAGATTAATTACGACGGGGAAGCCACGGAAAAAAAGCAGAGCAGCACCGAGGACGTCGAAAACCAACCCAATGCTGGTCAGGCAGACAGACGACATGTCTTGTTCTCCTTTTTGGTAAAATATGGGAACCTGTCTGATGATCACAAATTTTGATGACTTGCAAAAGAATGTTTCATAATGACTGAGAATTGTCAACATCCTGTTTGGGTCAGTAAGAATTACCATGGGAAATGGTGGGTAAGCTTCAAAGTTGCATGATGATGCCTTACAGGAAGATATGTTGTTTTTGCACTGCCCGTCAGATCAAGTTTAGGTCAGGGTAAATAATTAAATAACCAGCCATTATTTCAAGCAATGAAATCACCGATTTATTTATAATTAATCCTGTGATAGTTGATTCTGTCAGCACATTCTCGGCAGAGCAAATAAATTGTTTGTTTTTTAAATTCTTCATCCACATCCACAACCAGACTAGAATGAATGTGGGTCCAGCACATTTGTTGCTCAAATGTTTCTGCAGAATATAGTATGTTATCGCACGCACTACATCTAGGTTTTGGCCAAGACATTAGAGGCCAATCAACCTTGAATTCCTTTAACTTATTTTTTTCTAAAATTCTGATGACAGCATCTTCTGAAATATTTCTAAAAATTTCTATGCTCCCGCGATCTAAAACAGGATCTCCTCCCAGCTTAAGACATCCCTTCATAATTCATCCACCCTTGCAATTATTTCTTGTTTCCGCTTCCTAAATGAAGAATACAATGCCCCCGTACCTAAAGTAAAATATTTTAACGTAATATTTTCTTCAAAAATAAAAAATCTAATTTGATCACCCGTATCATAATCACCGCGAAAACAACATCATTTATTACGACTTGAAAACCTGCATTTTCATCAAGGTTGACGATTTGTGTAGTACAGGAAGCAAGATAGCACGAAATTTGACAATTGCCGCCAGGTCAAGTTTCGTTTAGGATCATTAAAAAGAATCAGAATAAATTATCATCTGTTATTCTCAGTTGTGACAAGGTGGACTTGAGTTGACAGTCAGGTAGAAAAGGTGGTCAGATATCTCTTGAATGTCGACACTCGAATCTATTCCCGTCTTTTTTCCCTCAACTCCGGAAGCATAATTTTCTCAAGGTAGAGCCTCTGGCTTTCAAACGTGTCCGGGTCTTTAGTGGGGGTAAATTTGATCATCGCTCCAAAAGAGATGTTGACCCTGGCGAACGGTTTGGGAATGAAAAAGTTATCCCAGCTATTGAAATACCAAGCCCTGTCAGCAGAGGTATAAACGGGTATGATGACCGCATCTGCGGCGTGGGCCAGTTGAATGACCCCGGCCTTCACCTGTCCTGCTGGTCCCCGTGGGCCGTCAACGATATGGGCGGCAAGCCTATGTTGTCTTAAACGATCGACCATCTTTCTTAAGGCTTCCTTGCCTCCCTTCGAAGAAGATCCGCGCACTGCATGCCAGCCGCTTCTTTCGGCCACGCCGGCTATGAGTTCACCGTCATTGCTCTTACTGATCATCAGGGATGGTTTGAAGTCTCTATAATTCCGGAAATGTCGGATCGCTGAAAAAAAATGCTGGTGCCAGGCGCATAAGAGAACCCTTCCACCATTATATAAATAGTCCATCCATTCTTTTTCATTTTCGACTTTGATTCTGAGGGTCGAGCTATAGAGACGAACAAACCGGTACAGGAATGAATGAAACAGTTTCGTTCTTATGATATTATTAAATTTAAATCCCACGTGATCTCTCCTTCGGCTTACAGCCGAATGGATTGTTCTTTGCGATTGTTTACCACGGATCACCTCTGTCTAAAATATATTTTCAAAGGCTGGCTCCTATCAGACAATGTTTTAGAAAAATAATCTGAGAGTTGAGATGCCATGAGGCATGCTCTAAGGTATCAATGCTCAGGGTTTTCCCTGGAGCGCCTGCCTGGCATCCCCAAGGGCACTGCTAATCGCCGAAATCGGCACCTCCACACAACAAAAGAGACTAAGGCCGAGCTCTCCCCTCCATGAATCGCCCCCTATTTCGACACAACATATTGCGATGAAACATCCTTAGCAAACGAGGACCGCCTTCGTACTCTTCCCCATAGAAAACCAAGTTCTTATCAAATTTATTTTTGCAGTTCTGCGGTCTTATCGATGACGGTGGCTTTCTCATCGTCCATGGATATCGATTTTTCCACAGAGTCTGGCCTTAATTTTTTCATATCAATCATCTTCAGGGTTCCATCGTTGTAGGATCTGTAATAAAGAATTTTATTGTTCAAATCTTTAAGCACGACCCATTGCGTAGAATCGGAAAATAATGTGCCGGACATCAGGGGGGGCTCGATCAATCCATGGGGGATGTCAACCGTATAGGCAATGTGATTTGCCAGAATCAATGCTTCCGTCACGTTTTTGGGCTGTGGCGCTCTATTGGCAAACAGAGCTGCCCGTACAAAGCGCGAAGGCGGAGTCCAGTCGCCGGGAAGTCCATGCCATCCGTTGCCGGACCCAATAGATTCGATTTGAACTTTCCCCAGTTTTTTCGATTCAATGTCGTGGTTATCCAGGTTTATATAATTCCTCAGATTTGTGCGCTGCCAGTCAAATTCCGGCTGGTTGGTCATGACGCCTATGGGGTTATCGTATATTTTCTGTTCTCCTTTAATAAACTCTATAACGATGCTTTTTCCGTTTGCGTCATGAACTGCAACATGTATACCCGGATACTGCGCCAATGCAGGTACAAATACGCTAACGACATTTATAGATTTAATACGCTCCTTCACCGCTTCAACGGTTTCAAAGTTGCCGAGGAGCCACTTTGCCAGGTCTGTTAAGGCAAGTGATTTCCCCGGTTTGAATTCCTGATACTCACTCTCGGCAAAAATTAACCCGCCGACGGAAAGACCCTTTTCATTGAGTCCATCGACGACGAGTCCATCAACGCTGTTATCTTTTCCAAAGACATTAATGCCCACATAATCATACTTGGATGTCCAGGAAATGCCTTTCCGGCCTTCCGGAATGACGCTTTGGATTTTATCTCCTTTTGGGAAAAACCGAATATGTGATTTTGTAGGGATCGCAAATTCCATGGACCTGGCCACAACGGCGGAACCGTCTTTCGCTTTGACAAGAAAGTCAGTGCAGGCAAAAGAGGCGCTTTGCACCAGCAGGGAAAGAATAATAGAAAGCAGCATGGCTTTTTTCATTTTATTGCTCCTTTATAGAAAATATTTTTGAAATCATGGTTGTCACTTCTTGTATTTTTCGAAGAGGGTGCGGCTGTTGATTTCCTGCATCTGCAGATTTCTTAAGTATCTCCCTACTTCACCAGTGCCCTCTTGATTTT
>Ga0208495_1000104_pt1 | contig 50231 bp, 44 predicted proteins | sample CryBogmetaGMA14M_FD_184551 | JGI IMG/M metagenome (GOLD analysis project Ga0208495, IMG submission 184551) | Freshwater microbial communities from Crystal Bog, Wisconsin, USA - MA14M (SPAdes) | ecosystem: Environmental > Aquatic > Freshwater > Lake | place: Crystal Bog, Wisconsin, USA...
TTGAGGATCAGTTCAATCTCATCCGGGCCGGTGGGTTTGCCCTCCATATTAGCCTGGAGCAACTGAGCTGCTTTATTCAGGCTTTTTTCCGGCAGGAGATTCAATTCTAAAAAATTTTTTCCAATTAGTTCTTCACGCTGGTAACCGATTATCTCTTCGCACTTTCGGTTGCCGTAAAGGAAGGTGCCTTCAACAGTGCTCATGTAGACGCCATCCGGGGCATACTCCAGGTAGTTTCTGAACAATTCCTCACTTTCCTTCAGCGCCGTCTCCATCCGTTTACGCTCGGTGATGTCGGTAATTATGATATGGAACTTGGGAGCCCCTTCGGCGTCCTGCACAACGGTCATAGTCAACAATGCCCAGAACGCCGTTTCGTCCTTCTTCAGCATACGTAGTTCACACTTCTGATGATCACCAGTCTCAAATAGCTGTTTACGATGCAGGTAGTAGATGTTCTGGTCTTCCTTGGAAATGAAACGGCTCAATGGATGATTGGCCAGATTGCTTTTCCTAATACCCAGCAGAGTAGCAGCGGTGAGGTTGGCCTCGAGGATCAATCCTTTTTCACTGACGGTGAGATAGCCTACCGGCGCCAGATCGTAGAGATCAAAATAGCGCTCTTGTGATGATTTCAGTTCTCCCCCCGCCAAGCGTAGCCCCTCGTTTTGCATTTCCACTTCAATCTCATGCACTTGTAATTCATGGAGCATTTGCTTTATTTCATCAGGCTGCATAGCCGCCAGCTTTTTCTGAGAAGGAGCCGCTTTTTTCCGGGCGATCTTTTCGGCATTTTTGCGTAAATCCGTGGAATCATCTCCTCTCGTCATCTTTGCGGTTATTGTGGTTTTTTTCTGCCTCATGGTTTCTCCGTTTTGAACGATTCAAATCTGTTCAAGTTGATAACCTTTTTCCCGAAATAATCTCAGACAGGCATCCACGACGGTTTCGTCGTAAAGGGTTCCGCTGTTATTCTCGATTTCTTCCAGTGCTACCTTAATACCCTTGGCGGGACGATAGGGACGGTGGGAGGCCATGGATTCTACAACATCAGCCACGGCAAGGATACGGGCTTCCATGAGAATCTCTTCCCCTTTCAGGTTCCTTGGATAGCCGGAACCATCCATCCGCTCATGATGCTGATAGACAATTTCCGCTAAGGGCCAGGGAGATTCTACATCTTTCAGAATATCATATCCCTTTTGGGCATGTTCTTTAATCAGGGGAAACTCAAATTCAGAGAGATTTGTCGGTTTGGATAATATCTCCGAGGGAATAGACATTTTCCCGATGTCATGGATGGAACCAGCCATGCGGATGCCATCAATCTTTTCCGGTGGAAGTCCCATCTCTGTCGCAATATCTCGGGCGAGCGCTGAGGATCGTTTCTGGTGACCGGCGGTGTAGGGATCTCTGGACTCAATAGCAGACACCATGACTTGGATGGTAGCGCCAATTGCCTTCCTGAGACTTTCCAGGGTATTTTGAAGTTTTTCCTCTGCCTTCTTGCGGTTGGTAATTTCGCCAGTCAGTTCGGATGTGCGTTCCTGAACTTGCTGCTCCACCGTGGCGTAGGATTCACTCAGCTGTTCAGATGTCTCAAACTGTCGGCGTCGCGCACGGTCTGTAAACAGAGTTTTCGTGGCAGCCCCAATAAAGAGAGCCACAGCAGTCAAAAGGTCACCCATAATGAAATCAATGAAAACTACTTTAGTCCAGAGAGCAACCGAGACAGCATAGGCCAGGAGGATCAAGAGCCCAACCAGTAATGACGCCCAAAAGCGCAGGTTCGAAAAGGCAAATATCCCGAAAAGGATGAGTAAGAAACTCCCTAATCCAGCTGAACTGGTAAGTCCATAAGGTCCAGGCTCATAGATGATAAATATTGCTATAGTGAAGCAGGCATAACTCAGCCAGAAAAAAGCGCTGATGTAAGATATGAAGCGGCGCGAAACCAGATTGCGACTTAAATACCAGGCCAGGGCGCTGACGGGAAGAGCTCCGAAAAGTCTTATGTTAATGGCTTTGTAACCGACGGTCGAGATAAGGGTGTCCTGCCACATAAATCCAATCATGATGGCAGCGCCTAATAAAGATGCCCACTTTAAATTATTGGCGGTCTCGTCCCTGTGTTGTCTCAGGAATCTTTCTTCTTTGTTCCGATCGGCATATGCCATGGACAATCGTCCCCTAGACTTTGAAAATATCTTTGATAGGACCTTATAATATTCTACTTACTTTTAACTATAGGCTCGCCAAGTTTGCATGTCAATGAAATATTGACTAAAATATTGACAGCATAATGTGAGATTTATGCCGATGTTTGTAATTGAGTATGAATAACGTTTATTAAGCATTTAGAGTTAACGGTATAGTCGCGCTATAAATAGGCAAAAATACAGACAAGGATGCATTTCATAAACAAGGAATTTATTGGAATCCGCTGTGATCTTAGTCATGGAAATATGAAAAGCTTTTAAAAACGCTGGCCGACGTAAAGATAAATTGACGAATGGCCGCCCTCGGCCTGGCCATAGGCAAGGTAAATCGGTCCAATGTATGATTTTGTGCCGATAAAAACACTTCCTGCCGGAATCAGAGATTCCAAATTTACATCCGCGCGTTTATTCCAGACATTCCCAAGTTCAGCGGACGCTCCCAAGTATATAGGAATTCTGAACGCGCCCATTCCGGCGGAGACGATCTCTCTGTAAACTATCAGACGGGCCAAGCCGGTATGACGGCCATATATTTCATCTGCGGAAAAACCAGATAGATTTAAAAAACCGCCCAGCGGGAATGTGTCTTGAACTTCCGCATCATCATTATCCAGTGTGGTTTGAAAATTGATGGACGGAATAAATGTATATTTCCCGAAGGTAAGCGCGGTCATCCATTTGAAAGAGATCGCCTGCATCTCAATATCCGAGCCCAGCATTTTTAGATTATAATCCCAGGCCACATAGGCATCCGTACCGTGTAAAGGGAAAACATAGTTATCCAGTTTGCTGTAAGCAGCCGAAACAAAAACACTGCCTCTATTATAAAAAACATCGCCGATCGGCGGATCATTGCCGATCAGTACCTTCACTATACCATACTCACGGCGAAGGCCCAGGCGAATTTCGCCCCAGTTACCGAACTGCCGACCGATATCCAGACCTCCCTGAATAGAGTCAGACCGATATTCCGTGGTAATGTCGCCTATATCATTGTAGGCTTTAATATTTCTCACTTTATATTGCGCGTTGGCCGCGACAAAATAGCTGAGCGAATAATCAATCGGCTGATAAAACTCGGTATAAATATGCGGGCTTTCACCAATCTGCAATTCAGAGCGCCATTCCCCTGCCAGACGATTCATGTTCGTTTTCGTAAACTGCGCGGTCAGCGCGTAACTACTGGAACCTTTAAAGTTGTCTTCCAAACCTGTGCCGAAACGAAAATAATTCGGGCCCCATGATTTTTCCAAAGGTTCGATGACAATTTCTGATGATTTATCTTTCTTCTTCAGGTAAAAATCAACACTCTCAAATGTGTCAATGCCGTAAATCCGATCAATATTTCTTCTCAACTCGGCCATGTCAAGTTTCGCGCCTGGTTTCATGTCGATTTGCGCCGCAATAAGGCCGGTAGGCAATGACGTTTTATTTACTATCTCCACGGTGTCAATAATGGGCATCTCCTGATCTTTTTTTCTCTGGATTTGCACATAGGCCAGGAAGTCCTTTTCATCAACGGATAATCGGGCAAGCTGAGGCTTCATTGTCTCAGCCTTTTTCCGACCGACGGCAATGGCATCGAGTGCCCTGGAAAAATCACCGGTGCCAATGTTGCCCAAATCCGGACGAATCAGAATATCCGTTTCACGCATCGTGCGGATTTGCTCGGCGGTATTGTGTTGAATCATAATGGAAGTCAGCTGGGCGGTGATTTCGACTGAGGATCCCAGTTGATCTCGGCTGCTCAGATTGGTACTGATATCGACAACAATCACGACTTCAGCGCCCATTTGCCGGGCAATATCTATGGGTAAATTATTGGCAACACCACCGTCTACCAGAATCCTGCCATCAATTTCAACAGGGGCAAACAAAGCGGGAATAGACATGCTGGCACGGATCGCTTTCACCAATTCGCCCTTTCCCAGAATAACGGCGTCACCTGTTTCAATATCCGTGGCAACGGCCCGGAAGGGAATGTTCAGCTTATTAAAATCGTCAATACCCCCCGTATGGAAAAGCAACGATTTTAATATCAGATTCAGATTCTGTCCCTGAAGGAGGCCTTTGGGTATGGCAAACTTGCCGTCCTTAAAGCCCACATCAAAATTAATCAGATAATCAGCTGCTTCCTTTTTGCGGCGAAAGGTGAGTTCGCTGGGAGGAGGCTTATCATTAAAAGCCTCATTCCAGTCCATGCTGGTAACAAATTTTTCCATCTCGGTGGGAGACATACCCGAAGCGTAAATACCGCCGACAATCGCTCCCATGCTGGTGGCGGCAATGCAGTAAATGGGAATTTTCATTTCTTCAAGGACTTGAATCACGCCCACATGAGCCAGGCCCCGAGCGCCGCCGCCGCTTAATACCAAGCCGACGCGCGGATGGCCATCAGGAACGGTTTGTCCGGCCTGGACATCAGCCGAAACAAAAATGAAAACGCTTATGGCCACACATAAAAACAGATGGTTTATTTTCCGTAGCACACTATCTGGTTTGAAAACGCCTGCGTTCATGAAATATTCCGTTACTTACTGACATTTGATCGTTATTGTTTCCATACGTCGCGATTCATACCACCGTGTTCCGGCCAATCTCCGCGCTATTTAGAGCGCTGATACCCATCTTATCTTTGTTCACGCTGTTTAAAATTATGGTCTTTGATCAGAATTTCCTTTTTGTGAGGGGAAGTATAAGAAACGTGTTCTTGCATGTCAAGGGAATCTTGAACACAAAATGTGTGTGTGCGGATTGTGTTTGTTGCGGGTTGAAATTTTATATGAATTGGGTAAATAAGAAAAATAACATTAAAGGAAGAAGTACTTGCTGAAAATACCTGCTACCAATGAATTTTATATAGGTAACAGGACAATGATATATTAACAAATTTTCAAAACATTGTTTTTTTTCTCGTATTATGCAATGTATACTTATAGAGTTAACGGTATAGTTGCGCTATAAATAGGCAAAAATACATATAAGGATGCATTAATGAACAAGGAATTTATTGAAATACGCTGGCATGGACGGGGAGGTCAGGGCGCGATCACAGCGGCAAAGATAGTTGCGGGAGCTGCCTTCGTCTCCGGTTATTCAGGGGTTGTCATGGCTCCAAGCTTTGGTACGGAGCGCAGGGGCGCGCCGGTAATGACATCCCTGAAGATATCCAAAGAAAAAATTTATGATTTGTCCCCCATCGAAGCACCGGACATAGTTGTAGTTCTTGACCACCTGCTGCTTGCCGAGGCTGATGTAACCTGCGGCCTCAAGCCTGGCGGGGTAATCGTTCTCAACACACCAAAATCTTTTGAATCTTACAAATTCAAAGGTTACAAACTGGCAACCGCGGACATTACGGCAATATCTGTTGAGGCAGGCCTCCCTCACGGCATGGTAAATACAGGGATAATCGGCTCTTTGGAGCGGGGCACCAAGCTTTTGGGAATGGATATACTGATAAAAGGCATTGAAGAGGAATTTAACACAAGAAGGCCTGAAAAGAACTCATTGGCGGCAAAGATTGCCTTTGAAAAAACTGTGGTGGGAGGTTGAAAATGGGCACTCGAAATTACCGAAGAAAAACTTCTCACAGCGAACACGGCCCCGGTGATGGCGGAAGGACCGGTTCATGGAGGGTGGAGCGGCCGGTATTGAATAAAAGCCTTTGCATCCCCTGCAAACGGAATACAGAGGCCTGTTTTATCTGCTGGCTGTTATGTCCGGATGTTGTCATCTCTCGAACGATACCGCCGGAAATCGATCTGGAATACTGCAAGGGATGCGGCATCTGCGCTGAAGAATGCCCAACCAAGGCCATAACCATGGTGGATGAGGCGAAGTTTTCAGCAGACGACAAGGACAAGGAGTAGAGGCCATGCATATTATCGAAAACGGAAACGTTGCCGCAGCTCTGGGCGTCAAACTCTGCCATGCCAACGTCATAGCGGCATATCCCATCACACCGCAGACCCCTCTGACAGAAAAACTTTCCGAGTATGTTGAAGCTGGTGAAATGAAGGCCGAGTACATACCCGTCGAGAGCGAACATTCCGCTCTTGCCGTATGTATTGCCGCGTCGTCAGCCGGCGCCAGGTCTTTTACTGCGACCAGCGCCAACGGGCTTCTTTACATGCATGAACAAGTCCAGTGGGCTGCTGGTGCAAGGCTTCCTTTGGTGATGTGTGTAGTAAACAGGGCGGTAGGCGCACCCTGGAATGTATGGAACGACCAGCAGGACTCCATTTCACAACGCGATACCGGTTGGATGCAAATATATTGCTCTGACCACCAGCATATCATTGATTCAGTCATAAAAGCTTACTGGCTTGCGGAGAAGGTGAGCATTCCGATTATGGTCTGCTATGACGGATATATCCTTTCTCACACGTACATGCCATTTGATGTGCCTGATCAGGAAAAAGTTGATAAATTTCTTCCGCCATTTCGGCCGGAATATGCCCTTAATCCTGATGAACCGGCCAATCTCAATACAGTGACCTTGCCCGACGTACGCATGGATGTCAAAGGTGAGCTTGCCCACGGATATATGGAGATTCGCTACCTGCTTCATGAAGAAATGCGAACATCGCTTACAGTTGCTGCCGAAGGGGAAAAAAGATTTGCCGATATATTTGGCCGGGGCGGCGATCCATACCTCGAACCTTATCTTTGCGATGACGCTCAATATGTTGCCGTGAGCTTGGGCTCTCTTACATACCAGTTGAGGGTTGCCGTTGATACTTTAAGAAAAGAGGGCATCAAAGTGGGTGTAATGGGTGTTCGCTTTTACAGACCTTTCCCGGACGAGGCGATTGCCAAAGCACTGAAAGGGAAAAAAGGTGTAATCGTGTACGAAAAGGCATTGAGCTACGGTTATGAAGGCGCGCTGGTATCGGATTTAAAGTCCGCGCTTTATGAATACCTGTCAGGAACAGGCAAATTGCCGGTGGTTCAGAATTTTATCGCCGGAATTGGCGGCCGCGACATCAAAACAGATGATTTAACACAAACCCTCAGGGATGCAACAAAAGGCAGGGTTTCGCTACAGCCAGTTTGGATCGGGCTAAAGCTTTAGTGCGTTGAATTTGATTTCCGTAGAAAGCAAATTCATTAACGCACTTATCCCGTCTAGGGGTTAGGAGAATTTCATGCAGGCTAAGACAACAATTTTAAGCTTACCGACAGAGGAATTTGTCCATCCGGGGACAAGGGCGTGCACCGGCTGCGGCCTTGCCATCGCCTACAGGGTTGGTCTCAAAGCCCTGGGCAAAAACACCATCCTTGTTGTGCCTCCCAGCTGCTTAACCGTGTTGCAAGGACTTTTTCCGATTGCCTCAACAAAGCTTCCCTGCCTGAATGTAACCTTTGCATCAACAGCCGCGGCAGCCTCCGGAATTCTCGCTACGCTAAGGGCACAGGGCAAAGATAATATTCAAGTAGCGGCATGGGCAGGTGATGGCGGGACAAGCGATATCGGCTTGCAGGCTTTATCAGGCGCCGCGGAAAGGGGCGAAAACTTCATCTACTTCTGCTACGATAACGAAGGGTACATGAACACCGGTGTTCAGCGCTCTGGTACTACCCCTATAGGTGCGGTAACCGCAAACACTCCGTTTAAAGGAAAACTTCAGCAAAAAAAGGATGTGCCGGCAATCATGGCGGCGCATAATTTAAGCTATGTTGCCGCATGTTCGGCGGCCTACCCGCTGGATCTTTTTGACAAGATAAAGAAGTGTATGGACATGCCGGGAACAAAGTATTTCCATATACACATTCCTTGCCCTCCGGGCTGGGGATATGACGCGAGATACGGGATAAAGGTTGGCCGGCTTGCTGTTGAAACCGGCTATTATGATCTCTACGAGATTGTTAATGGTGAGTTCAAGCTTACCGCCGCATCCGAAAAGCTTGTTGAAAAACGCAAGCTGGTACCGGTGCGTGAATACTTCCGCTCGCAGTCACGCTTCAAGATTCTTACCGATGAGCAGATAGCGGAAATCCAGAGTCAGATAGACGCGAAGTGGGCTAAGTATTATAAAAAAGACGAGTGATGTATCCTGAATAATGGTTATATCTGACAGATAGTGCAGAACACCTAAACTGCTTCCTGCACTACACAACCATTTAAGCAGGGCATGGTGGAAATGAGAAACAGATGGCCGTAATCCATACGGATTTCAAACATCTGCTTGGGATTTATCTTGAGGAGTCTGCTCGCCATCACCCGGATGACTCCGGCATGGGTTACAATCAATATCCGGCTCATCTGTTGGCTGTGGTGCTTTTTGATACAGCCATTAAAGAAGGCAGATACTCTCTCATACAAATCTTGAAAACTCTCTCCTTCGGGCGGCATGAAGTGGTCAATCCGACTGCCTCGTTTTTCAAATTCCAGGGGCAAGGTCTTACTGATTTCGTCAAATGATTTTCCATCCCAGGTACCCATATTGATTTCATTGAGTCGTGGATCAATTTGAATATTTTTTTCAGGGCAGATTAGCGCTGCGGTATCGAGGCATCGTTTCAATTCGCTGGAATAGACGGCATCAAACCGAATCTCTGAAAATGCATTCTGCCAGACCAGGGCTTGTGCCTTTCCAACTTGATCAAGCGGAATATCTGTCCTGCTGCCAATGAAGCGCTTTTTTTCGTGACCCTCAATTTGACCGTGTCGCAGCAAAAATAGCAGAGACTTTTCAGCCGAGTATCGACTGGACAGATCTTCCTGAAGACGCTTCGATCCTGGCCTGTATGAGTTGAGTATTTTCATATCGTCTTAATATTTCACTTTTGCCTTCCGGGTTTTTCCCCATTTTCTCTTTAAATCGTCTTCCGTAGTCCAGTTCAAGAGAGGCGCTGTTGCAGACTTTGTCTGCAAAATAGACAATCTGAACTTCTGTGAGGTTAGCCGCGATTGGTGTTGCAAGATCTATATGCTGGGAGATAATATCCGCAACTTTTGGAAATCCAAGTGACAAAAGAAGTTGAGCGCCGGCACCCGCATGATTTTTCTCTTTCCGCTTGATATCATGGAGCAGCGCTCCTGCCATGATCAGGTTGATATCAAGATCAGTAGCCATATTCTGAAACTGACGCTGCTCCTCCTGAGCTGCATCAACAGCTTCAGCCAGTCTCCGTGAAGTTTCAGCAACCAGTTGCAGATGGGCTTTTATAGTTTCTTCCCCTTCCATGTTTGCATTGATAATGGATTGACACTCCTGCCTGTCAGGAATATCTATTTTATTGTATTTTTCCTGAAGGCGCTCATAGTCGGACTGAGTGTCCGCATCCATCAGAATGGCGCGATCATGAACCTGTAAAATTTTTTTTTGCTTCTTCCTGGAAAGGAGTTGGCCCAAGTTTAAGTCAGCACCAAGGGAGAGGATATCTGCAATGAGCCAGGCAGGAATCAGGGGGGGGTGGCCATCTTCCCCGTCAAATTGAGGAATGATAATATTGCGGGAAGTTATTAAGTCGTCAGAACTATCATCAAAAGAAGACATCAGAGCATGAATCGTGGATGGTCTGATCAGGGGAATATCTGAGGGCAAGAGAAAAAAACCGGCGCTCCGGGGGGAGAGTGCCCGAACTCCTGTCTGTATAGAACTCAGCATGCCGGTTTTAAAATTCGGGTTAAAAACAGCTTTTGCGCCGGCCTGCTTGATCAGCGGCTCTATCATTTCATTATTGTGGCCGGTGACGACAATAATGTCTTTGATTCCGCACTGCCGAAATAAAAGTATCCCCTTTTCAATCAGTGTGTGGCTGCCCAGCTTCAGTAGGGGTTTATATTGTTCAAACCGTTTGGACATGCCCGCTGCCGGAATAATAGCAGATATCTGAAGACCTGCGTTTGCCATTACCCGCGCCTGACCTGAATGATCTGGCCGATAATGCTCACGGCAATCTCTGCCGGAGTTTCTGAATTGATGTCCAGACCAATGGGAGAGTGAACACTGGAAAGGGTCTCTCTGGAAATTCCCTTTTTTTCGAGATTAGCATAGATTTTATCACGCTTGGTTCTGCTGCCAATCATTCCGATATAGGCGGCATTTGTTTTAAGTGCCGCCTCAAGAACTATCTGATCATAGAGATGCCCACGGGTAAGGATTACAATATATGATTTTCCATCAATGGAGAGGTTATCAAAGGCATGGTCAAAATGGTCAACGACATGAAGAGCGTCAACATGAGGAAACCGCTGCCGATTGGCAAACTCTTCCCGGTCATCAATGACAATCGTTTGAAAGTCTGTGATCTGGGCCATTCTGGCCAGCTGAAATCCCACATGGCCGGCGCCAAAAATATAAATTTTATCGCGCATGGAGATGGGTTCAATGATGTACGCATCCAGTCCATGGTTGTAAATAACAGGAGATGAACCGGAAAATTGATTATCCTGAATCGCATCCAAAAGAGCTTTGGGCAACGGATGCGTCATAGAGTCCATATTGTCCACTGTGGCGCTTTTAGCGGGGATCAGCCATTTTCTGGTGGTAAAATCAGACTTGCTGTCCCCCTCAATCCTGGAAACAAGAAATGTCCTTTCCCCTTTTTTCTCCAACTCAAGCAGAGCATTAAACAAAGATACCAGCTCAGAATCCGGCACAAAGGTCTCAATTAGAACTGAAAGTGCGCCTCCGCAGACCATATCCAGACCAGATGAAACCTCCCGATTCAGGATAAGTTCAATGATCCGGCATCTGTTCTGCGCCAGTAGATTAAGGCAGGCATCCATCACTCTGGCTTCAACTAAACCCCCGCCAACGGTCCCGTAAATTCTCCTGTCTTTTAGCATGACCATTTTGCTTCCCGATGTCCTGGGTGTAGATCCTCTGTCAGCCATGATGGTGGCCAAGGCAAAAGGTTGCCCCTGTTTCAGGCAGTCCAATATTTGTTGAGTGAGTAGCTCCATAATTCGTCAATCCCCGCATTTTATATATATCTGAATTTTGTCTAATTTTAATGGTCAGCTCAAGAAAAACACAAGCAAGGCATTATCATACAATCCCAAAAACTCAAGACTATATTTGAAGTCCAATTGCAATTGCTTTAATTTTATATGTCATCGGAATTATCATTGACAATTATCAAGATTAATCTATTACACTAACGACTAATTTATGAGTCAATCTCTCTCCATATACAATCATCAAACTTGACGACGGCCACCGCTTTAGCTCGTCTACTTATACAAACCAGCCAATTGCCTTGCTTCTTCTTTTATTTCTTTGCGTTTATCTGTCGGTTCCAGAAGTTCGGCGGCAGCACCATAGGAAAGAATCCACTTTTTCACATCAAACCAACCGGACGTGGTCATGGTTAAAATTATTGAGCCGTCTTTCTGTATTTCAATCTTCTGATTCTTAGCCCAGCATCTTTCCTGAATATAGAGGGAATGAGCAGCGGCGAATTTTATCTTTACTGTTATCGGATCATCATATACCAAACCGAAAGCTTCTTCCAAAAGTGAATCGGGATCAAAATCATCAGGATATTCATAGCTGTTACTTGTCACGGACAGATTTTTTATACGCTCCACAGCAAGCTCACGGATATCTCCATGCTTTGTTACCCGCACAAATAAATAGAGGCCGCCATTCCATTCAAAAAAAGTAAGAGGGTCAATATCGAACTTTTTAATCCGATCATTACTAAATGAATGATATTCTACTATACAAGTTTTTTGCTGCATTATTGCGCTGGTAAGAATATCGATGATCTCATCTTTTTCAGAGTAATCCTTAACAAACTTTGTGCTTGTAATTAAAAGGGACCTTACTTTTTCCAATTTGTCAGCCAAACCTTCCGGGACGAAAACATCAAGCTTGGAAAATGCTCTGTTAATATTTGCTTCAATGTCCGTTCCTTTATAAAGCCGGGAGTGACCTTTGAGAAAATACAGAGCTATAATTTCTGTCAGGGAAAGGTTCAGATCAGCAACCTTCATATCCAAAAGCCGCTTGCAATACTCTTTGTCCAGATAATAGCGGACATCACCCGCTAAAATAGGTTTATCTTTATCAATCACAAAGCCGAAGTCGTATTGCAGTGTTTCCATTACTCGGTAAGCCTGACGCTTGTCAATGTCAAGCTGCTCGCAGAGTGAAGAGATAGTAGTCCCTGTCGGCTGTGCCAGAAGATTTATGGCATCCAGAATCTTTTTAAGAATGCGGCCTCGCATATTTATTCTCCCTATATACTATTAAGTTCCAACTCTTCAAATTACATAACATATTAACCCATTTTAAATTTATTTGCAGAAATAAAATAATTATTTTTAAAAATGTCCAGAAATGACACTCCCCGATCGTATATTCTGCTCAATTAAATTGTTAGCTCTTTTAAAATCAATTCGAGGTGCGATAACGACCAGCCTGAAGTCGGTCGTAAATCACGCAAGAAAACAAATCCCGAAAGGGGGGGATGAAACAGCGTGTCGACCTAATGGTCGTAGGTAGCCAACCGGAAATGGCATTGTACTGAGATATGTATAATTAAAGTAGGCTAATTAGATCACCAAGACAGATAGAAGGAGAAAAATATGAGATCAATCCATATGGCCAGTGGCATGCTCACTTTTAATCCAGAAAAAACTCTTAAGATATTCCGTGTGGGCGATGTGGTTCAATTTTATCCCCAGATTGGAATTGATTATTATGATTCAAGTCTTCGGGAAGAGCCATATCTGGAACATGTCATTTATGATATTTATAAATTTCGCTTCAGACCCATAGCTAGATATTTCAATGATCTCCATGAAAATTGCCATCACTATCTCATTGAGATATTCCCCGATTTTAAGCTGTTCTGCTTCAATTGGACAAAACCATACAAGTCACATCTAAAAGTTGGCCAATGGTATGAAGGCCATGGACAATTAAGAAACTGTGGCAACGCATCTGAATATAATGACAACATTCCACCATCTATAATGGATAGTATCCTCAAGACTGGGAAGTTGACAGGAATATATGAAAACCTTTTATGGCATGATTTCAATAAGGATATGTATCATAAAATGAAATCTTTCAGATATAGCGAAGATGGCTGCTGTTATGAAGATGCCCTTGATGGGTTCGGCTATTCTAATAATCTCGATGAATTCATTGCGAATACATCCGCATGCAAAGAAAGGTATATCGCCTATAATTCTACTGACGAACTTCCTGAATACTCGAACATTATCTTTAGTGTTGATATTCTGGATCAGCAAAAGGTCTTTTGATAGAAATGAAATTCCACGCCGCAAGCGACGGGGAATTTGACCCGTAGAGATTAAATATAAAAAAGGAGGAAAATATGAAAAGCAAACGAAGTGTATACAGGACAAGAAATATTGTGATGTTGGTCGTAAGCATATTATTTTTAGTTGGTTGTGCTTCCACAGGTGAGTTCAAGGGTCAAGCAACCGGTGCGGCAGCAGCCCTGACTAAGAAAAATTACAAAGTTGTCAAAGTAGGAGCAAAGGGAGAAAGCAGCGGGTTTAGATTACTCGGAATCATTCCTTTCTTTAGCCCGACAATGTCAGAGGCGAAGGAAGGTTTGTATAGCTCGGTAGGCACAACTCTGGAAGGAAAAGCCATTGCACTGGTCAATCAGACCGAGGATAGATCAAGCATGTATTTCATCTTATTTTCCATACCGAAAATAACGATTACTGCTGACGTTATTGAGTATCTCGATGAACCAGCCACGAAATAATTTTATAATGTAAATCCAAACATACGGTAGAAATTATAGGAGACCTGCTTATGATTACTGATAGAGTTTCCATTATTATTGGTGATAGAAACCAACATCAGGTGCTTGAAAAGACAGTCACGATTATAAAAGAGAGATTTAATGGTGAGTTTACTATCAACGCGTTAACATCTCTTGATTCATTTTCGACAGAGGAAAAAGAATATCTTAGAAATGTGTTTTCCAAGAACATTACCGGAGTGGATGCCTGGGAACACAACTTCTATCTTGATAAGGGCACTTGGAAGTATGAAGAATCATGGTTTGATTATGAAAAAGATATCAGACACCTATTGATGTTGCTGAATACCGGCAAGGTTTCTATCGGCGAAGTAGTCTATACAAATGATAATCAGTTAATAGAAAACCTCTGGCATGAATGGTTAAATTTATTAGACTATGAGACGCGTTGGGTGCTTTATGAATATCACTATTTTAATGAGAAAGAATTCATAGAATTTGTATGTCATAACCTCAAAAGTAAAATCGGTCACGCTTGTATTTTTAATTTTGAATTCCTTAAAGCCTTTATGGAAGCAAAAAGAGATTATCACGCAAAAAAGATGCTTGATGCCATATTGGGAAAAGTAATTCAGTCATGAGCAAATAATAAAATTAGCGATGATGAGCTGGTATTGCTGGTAGAAAATAATCCCTGCACATTAATGAAATAGAGAATATTTCCAGACAAGCGATGATTCAATCAGCAATCAAAAGCAATTCCGGTGGATTGACCATGAAGGATATCAGTAATGTCATTGCCCGTCACCGCTCTAAGCGCTCAGCACCGCTTTTGTTCGGTAGATCAAAGGAAGTCTAAAAATTTGTATTTTTCTTTGGGGGAAAAAATTAATTATGATATGTTGATGTCCGAATTATTTTAATAAAGTTGCATTCGGATATTAATTGGTTAGAGGTGAATACTATGATTGAACCAAATTTTTCTCATTGGCTGCGATGGAAAGAAAGGCACTTGTTAAAGGATATAATATTTCCAGGAGTGTATGCACTTGCAGTGTCAAGAAAAGATATCTCCAGCACAGAATTCGCTTGGATTAAAGAAATCATTTATTTCGGCATGACCAATTCCGGTGGTGGATTAAGAACCCGATTAAAACAGTTCGATAATACCATTATGGGTAAAGAGGGTCACGGAGGTGGTGAACGTGTCCGGTTTAAATATAGAAACTATCACCAGCTTGTGAATAAACTATTTGTTTCGGTTTGTTCTATCAAGTGCGAGGTTAAATCAAATAAATCCGAAGACCTGTTGAAGATGGGTGAGGTCACCTATTTAGAGTACTATTGTTTTGCCCAGTATGTTCAACTCTTTGGGCATTTGCCCGAGTTCAATGATAAGAAGAATGCTCTAAAGTTGAGGGCATCGAAAATCGCCTAGCCAACTAATCCACCGGACACGGCACTTCACTGACCGGTGATTTATTCGTTGAGGAAAAGAGGATAATTAGAATGAAAGACTATGCAAAGATCGATAAAAAAGCTTACCAGTTAGCCAAAGATTATCTCCCGTCTTTGGGTATTCCGGGAGTGACGGCAAATCTTATTGAAAAGTATCTAAACCCTGAACCAAGGCCTATAACTAAAGAGGAAATTTATAAAAGAATTCTTGAATCCGCACAGAACACCGGTATGAAATCTAATGTTATCGGAGGAGCCATAGGTGGCGTGGGAAAACTTTCCATCGTCTTAGAAGGTTTCAATCCCAAAGCAGTCATTGATAAATACGCTGGTGATTGGGAAGCCATTCTTAACGACATTGAAGAAAGGCTTAAACCTAAGGGTGAGATGCGCAAAACGTCACGCGCAATTTGGCCACACTACTGTCAGACGATAATTTCTGCTGCGAATTTTCTTGAGCAATTTTCTTCAGCGTCGGATTTTTTCAGTTGGGCCGATTTTCTTTATAAAGATGATAGAACGCGTGCAAGCCTACCCTTACTATTAAGTCATGAGATTGATGGTTTCGGTTTTGCGTTGTCATGTGATTTTTTGAAAGAAATGGGATATGACAAGTTCCCCAAACCAGATATTCAACTTCGAGATATTTTCACGGCTCTCAATCTCTGTTCAGATAAAGCCGACGACTATCAACTATTCAAAGCCGTTATTCGCGTTGCTGGTAATGCAGGGGTTAGTGCATATAACGCAGACAAAGTATTCTGGCTGATTGGCAGTGGCAAATTCTACAACGATCCTCATATCGGCAAGCAGGGCAAGGTAGGAAGTAAAAAGGATGAGTTTATTGAGTATGCAAAGCCTCTGCTCGATAGGTCATAATCCAAAGCAAAACCATTAAGATGACGACTAACAATCACGGCTGACTTTTTCGTGATGGTGGCATCTTACATGTTTGTTTATTCCCCTGCAATCACGCTCCGTGAAGGGAAGATAGCAATATAAAAGATGTAACTAGAAAGAATGAATTGACAATTATTTTAGATAAATCTATCGTTCTTGAAGCGAAATTAAATTGGTAAAATTTATATTTTTCTGGAAACTTATATTAGGTATATTAATTGTTAATCGGAGGATTAGTCGATGAATTTCTTGGAGTCTTTGGTTGCTGAATGGTATGAATACAATGGGTTGTTTGTCCGCACAAATCCTCGAACACGGAAAAGGCCAAAAGGCGGTTATGATGTCGAGCTTGACGTTTTGGCATATTCGCCGTCTGACCGGCGTCTTCTTCACATTGAGACATCAAGTGATGCCAATTCCTGGCAGGAACGTAAAGATAGGTTTCTGAAAAAAAAATTCATCTTGTCCCAAGCGGAATATGAAGCGCTTATAGGGTCAAGCATAAATAAAATTGAACGGATTGCAGTTGTCGGATGGGGCTCAACAAAGAGCGATTTGAATTGGGGTGATGGCATAAGAGTCCAACTCATACCCGAACTTCTGGAAGAGATCACAGCAAAACTGAAAAAGACCTCGCCTTTGAAGCAGGCGGTACCGGAGAGTTTCCCGTTGCTGCGTGCTATACAAATGGCTCTGGCGTTTAATAAGAAATGATCGCGAACAATAGTTGTCTGTAAAGGAAATCGCTATGCCTGACATTATTGAAATATTTAAGGCTTCAAAGCATTACTCAGACCTTCTGGATAGTTTTTCCAGTAAATCTAAATTAGATATTAAATCATTCAAAGAAACAACAGTCATTAGCGAAGCGATTTATTTTCATATCTGTAAAATGAAATATGCTGGATGGCGCCATAGGGTCAACTTCAAAAGACACCGCAAGCATTCTATCTCTGATTTTTTTCAAGATACTATTGCCTTTTATTTAAAAGCTGCATTACCAAGTGATTATACAGTTGAGATTGAGCCGAAGAAAGGAAAAACTCAACCTGATATTGCAATAAAACGGGGTGATAAATACATTTTTCTAATCGAAGTAAAAACTAATATCGGCTGGGACAGACCTGATATAACAGCAAAAGATCCTTATAAAAAAATGGGTGATAGAATAACTGAATTGTCTATTAATTTCGACGTTCATCGCAAAAACATTATATACATTTTCGAAGAACATAGTAATGTAAGTAAAGATTTTTCGGATAAGTTTTGGGATAAAGTGCAGCAGAAGGCCAAGCAAAGGCCAACAGATTTTCCTTATTCTATAATTTTTCCATTATTTAATGCAACTGACCCTTATTATTGGAAACATGAAAAGGAATTGAAAAGAACAGAGCAGTATAGAGAAATATCGGACGATGAAATCCGAAAGCAGGCAAAATGTAATGTAGTCACACCGATCGAAGAAATATTAAAGAAAATAATAGATATCGAATAGGTGTAGTGGACGTAGTACCAAAGCTAACCTTGTCGTTATCAGCAAATATTAAAGGTGAATTATACAAATAATGAAGATATACTTCACAATAGGAAGGTAATAGTGACAGGTTTTTGAAATGACAGTTTTCTTCCCCTTTTATATTTGTTTCCTTGATTCCGTCTTTTAAAAATATCAATGGCCTTTAGCGCCTGTGCCAATCCGGTCCATCAACGCAAAACCAATGCCGGAGAAAACAAAGGTAAGATGGATGCCCACTTTCCAGACCAAATGCTCGTTAGTAACATAATGGGGTAATGTCTTGATATATAATAACATTTAAAGACATTACCCCATTATTTCCATTATTTTTTCTTTAATTTGATGTTGACATACGAGGATTGAGCAACTAAAGATAACCATCTTTTTTTTGTAATATTTTTTGTCATAGACTAACCGAAGGGGGCGAGCAATGCCTAAGCTATCTAAAGGTATTAAGAAAAATAAAGGTACCAGGAAAACCGTTACCGCACAACCATCCGAAATCAAAATAAAGATCAATGGGCGCTGGCATAATTTTGTACCGGAGCGTGACATCACGCCAAATATGACGCTCTCCTATCTGTTGAGAGAAAAGCTTGGCTATACAGGGCTTAAGGTTTCCTGTGACGAAGGCGCCTGTGGGGCTTGTACTGTGATCATGGATGGCAAAGCTATATTGTCGTGCATGATGCTGGCTGTTGAAGCAAACGGCCATGAGATAACCACAATAGAGGGGCTGAAGAAGGATGATCCTGTGGTGGAAGCCTTTGCCCAGCAGTGTGAACCGGGTTATGGCACTGCTCTTCAGTGTGGAATCTGCACGCCCGGCTTTGTGATGAGCACCAGAGCGCTGCTCAATGATAATCCCATACCGACTATGGCTGAAGTAAAGGAGGCTCTTTCCGGACACATCTGCCGTTGCGGTTGCTACGCCGCTATTGCGCAGGCAGTAACGCACGCCTCAGAAAAAATTGCGAAAAAAGGAGAATAGAGATGAAACAGCCTTACAAGCCGCGCTCAGATCGCAAATTTGTCGGAGGATACCGGCCAAGAATTGATGCCTGGGAAAAGGCTAGTGGAAAGGTCGAATATGTGGACGATATAACGCTGCTGAGCCGATTCCCCGGTATGCTCTATGCCAAGGTGATGCGCAGCCCCCATGCCCATGCGCGCATCAGAAAAATTGATGTGAGCAAAGCCCAACAGCTTCCCGGTGTGGTAGCAGTGATGACCTACAAGGATCCGGAGTTTGCCTCACTTCGAGCAACCAATGCCGGCTGGACAGATGGTGTGGATACTGTTACCTATGACCGGATGATGTGGCGGCAGTTTCGTGATCGGCGGGTACTGGGAGATTACGCCTGCTGGGTTACGGACGAAGTTGGCGCTGTTGTAGCAGCGGAGAGCGAAGAGATTGCCGACCAAGCTATTCGATTGATTGATGTAGAATGGGAAGTGTTACCGTTTGTCCTTGATCCAATCGAAGCCATGAAACCCGGCGCCCCGCTGGTCCATCCGGAAATTACCCAGAACAATGTTCTGCCTAAAGAGAAAGTGGGCGGGGATGACGTCTTTCTGAACAAAGGCGATGTAGATGCCGGGTTTGCCGAAGCAGAAGTTGTTGTTGATGGCACCTCGACCCATCACAATGCGACACAGGCGTCCCTGGATAACTGGTGTTGTCTTGTTAACTGGACTGACGAAAAACTAACCCTCTATTCCAATTCATACGAAGCAGATCAATCACGCATGCACATAAGCCAGATGCTTGATCTGCCGCTGCATAAGGTGAATGTCATCAGTTCCTACGTTGGCGGGCAGTTTGGCAGGGGCGATACAGGCGAGCAGCCCTTTTTTCTCTTCACTGCCGTGCTCTCAAAAAAAACTGGCCGTCCTGTAAAATTTCGACATACCCGCCGTGAAAGTTTTCACGATTCCCGTCAGCCGGCCATCTATTATGGAAAGGTGGGCGCCAAAAAAGATGGAACCATCACCTCCTTATATTTTAAGTCCATCGGCAATACGGGAGCATACGCGGACCACTCTATTTTTGCTTTGAAATTCGCTCCGATGGAGATCGCCGAAGCCTCCTTTGCCCATATACCGAATGTCAAACTCGAATCCTATGGCGTTTATACAAACAAACTTCCGGCATGTATGATGCGGGGAGTAGGCAACTCTCAATTTAATCTTATTTTCGGACACGTTATTGACCTGCTTGCTGAAAAGCTTGATATGGATCCTCTTGATTTATGTATCAAAAATTTCGGGCACGAGTGGGAAACTCTGCCGGATAAGAGTCTGGTGGAGGTACTTAAGCAGGGATCAGAAAAGATCGGGTGGAGAGAAAAGCGCCACAAGCCCGGTCAGGGGCAAGTTTACGGCAAGGTTAAGAAACGCGGCGTTGGTTTTTCAATACATCCGGCATGGCATGCGGAATGGCAGGAGACGCGTCGTGGGCATATTCCTGTTTCCATAACTTTGAACCCTGACGGCACGGTGATTCTTGATGCTCCGACAGTTGAAACAGGCACCGGCTCCAATACCTGCAACGTTCTTGGTTGTGCCGAAGCTTTGAGTTTCTTGGGCGTTACTCCCGAGAGGATCCACTGGAACCATGTGGTCAACACAGAAACCAGCATGAAAGATTGTGTGCAGACCGACAGTTCCGTTTCCTATCTGCAATCTGAAGTGCTTGCCGTTGCCGCAAAAGAGGTAAGAAAAGAGATTTTGAAAAGAGCAGAACCTCTGCTGAATGCCAAATCAGGCGAGCTTGATATTATAGATGGCCGCATTTTTGTCCGGAATAATCCGGATCAGGGGCTAAGCGTAAAAGAGCTGTTGTTTCAAGGAGACCTTGTGCCCATTGTGGTCACCACAAGCAGAGTTCCTAACGCGGAAAAGACCGGAGTTCCTTACTTTGCCAACTTTGCCGAAGTGGAGGTGGATACAGACACAGGAAAAGTTGATGTGCTCCATCTGGTGGTGATTAACGACTGTGGAACCGTTATGTTTGCATCTGGTGCCGAAGCTCAGCAGGTTGGTGGTCAGGTGACGGGTATGGGAGAAGCCCTGACCGAAGAAATAATTTATGATGAGGCAACCGGTGTACCCCTCAATTTTAACTGGATTGACTATAAGATTCCTACCATGGCCGACATGCCTGACGTTGATCCCATCCTTCTTGAGATATGGAAAGGCGCGGGAGAATACGGAGCATGCGGAATTGGTGAAGGTACTTTGACCTGCACACCGCGAGCTATCATGAACGCAATCTACAATGCCATTGGTGTTCGAATTAATGATATTCCGATCAAGCCCGAAAAAGTGCTCCGGGCTCTGGGAAAGGTTTAAGGAGAAAAAGATGACTCTTCGAAACTTCAAACACATATCAGCATCCTCTTTCAAAGAGGCCACGGCAATTTTGTCCAAGGCAAAAGGAAAAGCGACGGTTATCGCGGGTGGAACAGATCTGCTCGGTGTGCTCAAGGATAAAATTCATTCCGAGGCGCCCCAGATCGTGGTTGATCTCAAGACAATTCCGGGCTTAAGCTATGTGAAAGCAACCAAGAAAGGGCTGCGGATCGGCGCACTCACCACCCTCACAGAAATCTGCAAAAACGAGACGATAAAGGAGCAATATCCGCTGCTGGCGGAGGCAGCCCGAGTGGTTGCTTCGCCACAGATCAGAAACATGGCAACTCTTGGGGGCAACATCTGCCAGGAGCCGAGATGCTGGTATTACAGGACCCCTGAGGATCTGTTTCATTGCTTGAGAAAAGGGGGCACAAAGTGTGGCGCTCTTCTTGGAGAGAACAGATACCATTCTATCTTTGGCAGTGTGAGAGTGGCACAACCTGCCTGCGCCGAAACCTGCCCCGGAAATATTGAGATTCCGGCCTATATGGAGCATGTTCGTACCGGAGATCTTCACTCTGCTGCTTTGATCATCCTGGCAAGCAACCCGATTCCAGCAATTACAGGGCGGGTCTGCCCCCATTTATGCGAATCAAAATGCAACCGCTCCGAATTTGATGAGGCAGTCTCTATTCGAAACGTCGAACGTGTCGTTGGTGACTACATACTGGACAATGCCGAAGAGTTCCTGACCGCGCCAAAAAAACAGCTCAAAAAGAGCGTGGCTATTGTCGGTGCCGGGCCTGCCGGTTTGTCTGCCGCGTATTATCTGAGAAAAGCCGGATATCAGGTAACAGTTTATGACAAAATGCCGGAAGCGGGTGGTATGCTTACCTTTGGCATTCCTGCCTATCGTCTCCCCAAAGAGGTGGTTAGAAGACAGGTCAAGGCATTTGAGGCCATGGGAATCAAATTCAAACTCAATGTTACGATTGGCAAGAAGGGCCACACTCTGAAAGATCTGAGAAAAAAATTCAACAGCGTTTTTCTTTCTTCAGGAGCATGGGGCAAAAGATTCCTTAATATCGAAAAATCGGAACTTCTTACCTCCGGCATAGATTTTCTGGTCGAAATCGGGCTTGGCCGGAAACCTGCTCTTGGCAAAAAAGTTCTGGTCATCGGCGGTGGTAATGTTGCTGTTGATGTTGCGATCAGTGCCCGAAAACTTGGCGCCTCTGAGGTGACAATGGTATGTCTGGAATCACGCGACACCATGCCCGCCTTTGAAGAGGAGATTGCCGAGGCACTCCACGAAGGGATAACTCTTAAGCCATCATTTGGACCGAACCGGATCATTGAACGAAATGATCGCCTGACCGGGATGGAAGTTGTCAGATGCACATCTGCGTTTGATGAAAAGGGGCAGTTTAACCCAAGCTTTGACCCTTCGGTAAAAGAAACAATTGATGCCGACCAGATTATTCTGGCCATTGGCCAGTCAACCGATCTGGCCTACATAGGCGATCAGGTAGAGATCGAACGCGGTCTGATTCTCATTGATGAAGCAAACACAGCAACCAACCTCGGCAGGGTATATGCAGGCGGTGATATTACCAGTGGCCCGGCATCAGTGATACACGCTATCGCTGCCGGACGCAAATCCGCTCAGACCATCGCCAACATAACGCACAAGACTCATATGCAAATGGGGCAACCCCTTGAAGTACATTGTGATAGTCACAACAAATGTTCAAGGATCCAGAACATAACAGATCTAGGCGATATCAAGTCCGAAGCCTTACGGTGTGTGAACTGCGGTTGTATTGCTGTTAACGCATCGGACATGGCTCCGGCTCTTCTGGCGCTTGGGGCAAAAATAATAACCACAAAAAGAGTACTTAATGCAGACGAGTTCTTTGCAGTGCAGATAATGAAATGCACAGTTCTTGATGACAATGAGCTTGTCTCGGAGATAGAGATTCCGGCACCCTCTAAAAACAGCAGGCAGGGGTATCATAAATTTAGAATACGTAACGCCATTGACTTCCCCATTGTGAGCCTTGCCTACTGCTTCAACGTGGAGAAGCAGACCATTAAAGATGCCCGTATCGTGCTTGGCGCTGTGGCTCCCATTCCACTTAGAGCCAAGAGCGTTGAAGTGTATCTTGAGGGCAAACCTGTAAGCGATGAGACTGCCATGAAAGCAGGAGATGTTGCCATGCAAACATTCATGCCCCTTTCCAAAAACAGATTCAAGGTGCAAATTGTTAAAGCCCTGCTCAAAAAAATGGTGCAATAGCCAAACGGATATAATGATATTAGGGTCGATATTAGAACGGATATTATGGAAAGTACGCATTTAATCCTTGACTTGACGACGCTGAAAACTTGGAAAACCGGCTAATACAAAATTAGGCGGTGGATTTGGGCTGTCCTATCGAATCGCCCTTAAAATAATACTTGACTTACAACAGAAATAAAAGAAACTGCTTTTTCAGAGATCACGAAAAAGGATAGGCGCATTGACTGATTTAAAGAATCATTCGAGAGAATGTAAAAGGTAATATGAGATAGTGTGGCCGCGCCGGGAAAACAGGCACGAGTCGAGATGAAGCAAGGTAAAGCTCATGGAGCAAAAGTTTTGAGGAGGGGAGAAAAATGGAAAATAAAAATATGTATGATTTGAAATCCGTCAAACTGCCTTACGTTTCGGGCGGACTGTTGCGATTGTTTGTTTCGCTTGTTGAGGGCCCGCTTGGCGGATTGTTGATTCCAAGCCTGCTTGAAAGCGGGGGAATTAGTTGGTTGCGCAAGCAGATTATTGACGAAGCTCCTACTCCGCAGCCGCTTCATTTTACCGGTTTTCATGCCGAAAAAGATTCAGCATTGCCGGAACAAGAATGGCCGAAATCATCCGCAGCAAGTTCGCGTGGGTTCCACTTTTCAACCGTATTTGATTACGCCAAAGCCTATCGGGATGGAAAGACCACACCCGAAGAAGTGGCGAAAAAAGTTTTAGACGCAATTGAAAATAGCAATTCCTCCATGCCACCTTTGCGCGCGGTGATCGCTGTCAACCGGGAGAATGTGATGAAGCAGGCGCGCGAAGCCACACAAAGAATCAAAGCAGGCAAGCCGCTCAGTATCTTTGACGGCGTGCCTGTGGCAGTGAAAGATGAAGTGGATATGGTTCCCTACCCTACAACAGTCGGGACAGCATTTCTTGGCAAAGTTCCGGCGAAAGAAGATGCGACAAGTGTTGCCCGTATGCGTGCGGCGGGCGCTTTGCTCATTGGCAAAACCAACATGCACGAAATCGGCATCAACGTAACAGGGCTAAATCCCACGCACGGCACAACTCGTAATCCTTACAACCCCGATCACTTCACTGGCGGAAGTTCCAGCGGATCAGCCACAGCCGTAGCGGCTGGACTCGTACCCGTTGCCATCGGCGCGGACGGTGGCGGCTCGATACGCATCCCTGCTTCATTCTGTGGAGTTTTCGGATTGAAGCCGACTTTTGGACGGGTCAGCGAAAATGGCGCGGCGCCATTATGCTGGAGCGTCGCTCACCTCGGACCTATCGCCGGCAGCGCTACTGATACAGCTTTAGCTTATGCTGTGATGGCCGGTCCCGACCTGCGTGACCCAAACTCATTACATCAACCATTGCCATCGCTTCAGAATTGGGATCAACTTAATTTAAATGGATTGAAACTCGGCGTTTACAAACAATGGTTCCAACACGCAGACCCGGAAGTGGTGGCAGCCTGCGAATCAATGCTCAAGCAATTTGAAAACATGGGCGCGAAAATATGTGAGATCATCATTCCTGACCTGGAATTGAATCGCGTCTCCCACGTTGTCACCATCCTGACAGAAATGGCTCAAGCTCTGAGCTACACCTACGCGGAGCATCATAAAGAACACGGGCTGGATGTACGTCTCAACTTAGCGCTAGGCCGCGCCTTCAGCTCACAGGATTATCTCCTGGCACAACGAGCGCGGACTCGCATCATCAATAATTTCAACCGCGCCCTCGAGCAAGTAGACTTAATTCTCACGCCCACCACAGCAATTGCCGCGCCTGCCATTCCCAAGGATGCATTGCCCGATGGAAACTCTGACTTGAGCACCACCACCGAGATCATGCGATTCGTCACTGCGGGCAACATGACAGGGCTGCCCGCAATTTCATTCCCTGTTGGCTATACCCAAAATGGATTGCCCATTGGAATGCAAGCAATGGGGCGCGCCTGGGATGAGGCAACTCTTATGCGGTTGGCGGTCAATGCCGAGCAAGCTCTCGAACGCAAAGAGCCGAAAGTACATTACAGGATGTTACCAGAATAGGCACTGAGCCTTCAAAGCATGTTCGCATTGTGTTGTGCCTAATTCTAAAATGAGATGTTTCCAAGGTTATGACTGTAGGAGATGGATTTAATGTGGTCATAAAACATCGTATTATGTCTTGATTGTAACAAAGCATACGGCAAATTTGACGGTGATCCACCATTTCACCCGAAAATGAACGACGACAACCTGTTCGTAACCATGAATATTCGTAGGATGAGTTCAGCCAGTCATAACGATAAGAGAATTGGATGCGCTTGCCATATTTTGTGAGCAGTTTTTCATTGATATGTACGAACTATTTCTCTATACCCCTGCCGCAAAGCAGAGTATTTGATATCGATCCGTATAACCATAATTCGACAGTAAAACATGCCTATGAATCCAGATCATCTCATTTATATTACAGTTTGCATTGGCATTGTCGCATTTTTATACTCATCCGTCGGTCACGCTGGAGCATCTGGCTATATCGCCGTAATGACGATGTTCAGCATGGCACCTGCTGCGATTAAACCTACCGCTTTAGTGTTGAACATTATGGTAGCCTGCATCGGAACATGGCAATTTTGGAGGGCGGGACATTTTTCCTGGAGTTTCTTTTGGCCCTTTGCCATCTTATCAATTCCTTTTGCCTTCATCGGGGGCTACCTTAATATTCCCACACATATTTATAAAATTCTTGTTGGCATCGTTTTATTATTATCCGCCGTAAAATTTTTCATTGATTCTAAAGAAAAGCCGAATCCTCGCGCTCCATCAAAACCTATTTCTTACGGGGTTGGTGCAGTGTTGGGACTTTTAGCTGGCTTTACGGGGACAGGGGGAGGGATTTTTTTAACTCCGCTGGTTATATTGATGGGGTGGGCACGGACGAAGACTGCCTCCGCCGTTTCAGCACTATTTATTTTAGTTAATTCAGTTTCGGGTCTAGCTGGAAATCTAAGCGCGACAAAATATTTTCCGGCTTTTGCCTGGTCATTTATTGCCAGTGCGTTGATTTGTGGGACTGCAGGTTCATATTTAGGAAGCAGGAAGTTTTCCACAGTAATTATCAAGCGTCTATTGGCGGTAGTTTTAACGATTGCAGGATTAAAACTCATATTCACACAATAAAAATATCGAACAAGATGATCATGCAGATCGCGATATAAAGCCGCTGTCCCCTTTTGTTTTGGTCGTTTTTTCTAGTAGTAATCCTCACAATAAGCCATTCGCTTAAGTTTAGGACTTGTAGATGGGGCAGGTGATTCCGTTGGTTCAGTAATTGTTTTTTTACGTACATCTTCCTGAAGTCAGTAAAACGTCACCCTCGACGAAAATACATGACTTCGACCGAATTTAACTTTAATTGTCAATCATAAACTAAGCGGGGTTAATTATTGCTCTTGTGATTTTAAAATAAATTTGTCAGTATATAGATGTAACAATATTAAAGGCCATATAATCAAGGAGGAAATTATGTCTAAATCCGAAGATGCGTTGAAGGAAGCTTTTGCTGGAGAATCACAGGCAAACCGTAAATATCTGGCCTTTGCGGCCAAAGCTGATCAGGAAGGATTTTCGCAGGCTGCAAGGTTGTTTCGGGCAGCGGCGGAAGCAGAAACTGTTCATGCCCACGCCCATTTGAGGGCAGTAAAAGGAATTCGATCCACAAAGGAAAACTTGCAAGAAGCGATAGCGGGAGAAACTCATGAGTTCAAAAGCATGTATCCGGGAATGATCCAGACGGCTAAAGCCGAAGGAAATAAAGAGGCTGAACGAAGTTTTAATTTTGCCAATGAAGTGGAAAAAATACATGCTGGGCTCTATCAACAAATGCTTGATCATCTGGAAGGCGCTAAAGAGTCCTATGGCTATTACGTTTGTCCAGTATGCGGCTATACTTCAGAGAAAGAGGCGCCGGAAACTTGTCCGGTATGTGGCGCAAAAGGGAAGATTTTTAAAAAAGTTGATTAGGGACGCCTTTAGCTTCAAGATATCCATAAATGGATTAATATATATTTGCTGCTTTTTCCAATAGGGTGGCAAATTGGTAAGGCTTAGTAATGAAAGAAATCATTATAGCTATCAGTGGGATAATTTTATTTTTAATTGGCATGACCCGGCTATCTACTGTCGTGGGATCTTTGATCAATTCCCGAATAAAGGAATATGTCAAATATGCCGTAGATAAACCTGTTTACGGACTTTTTACCGGTGCGATCGCGACAATTATTTTTCAGAGTTCTTCCGCTTCAACAGCACTCACCATTGGTATGGTTAGTGCCGGTTTGATTAGTTTTTACAGTTCAATGGCCATTGTTTTGGGCGCCGACATTGGAACTACCTTGACTGTGCAATTTGTGATCTGGCGATTTACGGAAATTTCTCCGCTATTTATTTCTCTAGGTGGTTTTTTGTGGTTGATCCGTCGCGATAAATGGAAACTTGTCGGCGAAATAATTTTTTTATTCGGCTTGATTTTCTTTGGTTTAGATTTGGTGAGTCAGGCAGCAGCGCCTTTAAAGGATTCGCCAGTTTTTTTAAACTTCTTTGCCCACACAAAGAGTCCTGTATTCGGTATTATTTTGGGAGTGGTTGTCACCGGTATTGTTCATGCTTCGGCTATACCAATCAGCATTTTGGCGCTTTTAGCACAGCAGGATTTAATTTCGCTGGAAAATGCTGTACCCATAATTTTGGGAGCAAATATCGGTACAACTGTTACCGCTCTTCTGGTTGGAGCAATATCAACAGCTAGTGGTCAAAGAACCGCTTTCTCGCATCTGATTTTTAAATGTGCCGGCGTGGCGCTGTGTCTTGTCTTTATGCCTTACTATATGGCAATATTGAAGAACCTTTCTTCCATCGTAGCGCAACAAATTGCCTGGGCACATTTCTTACTTAATTTTGTCATTGTAATTGCCTTTATTTTTTTTCTGCAGCCTTTCGCCAGTTTAATGAAAAAAATATTACCCGGAGAAGATGAAACTCTGCCCATATGGCCGGAATTCCTCGATCCAAAGTATCTATCCGACGTGGAAAAATCTCTGGAAAATGTGCACAAGGAAATGCGAAGAGAAATCAGTCTTGTCCGTAAAATGTATTTATTAAGTGTAAATGTAATAACATCTTACAAGGATGGCAGAAAAAGAGACATCTTCTATATCGAGATGGTCGTTAATAATTTGCGCAGGCAAATAATAAAGTTCTTATGGAAAATATCGGTACATCATCTTTCAACGCGCCTTTCAAAAAAACTTTTTTCTTTTACAGCAATTACTGCGGACATTGAAAGCATCGGTAATCATGTGATTGCAATAACTGAACTGGCCACACAAAAAGAAGATAAAAAGATCAAATTTAGCGAGATAGGCGAGCAAGAATTGCAGGAAATTATTTCTTTGGTAGAACATAATATTGATGATTCCATGTCTCTTATTGATCTATACAGCGATGAGAAAAACAATGATATTATCCGGCGGGAAGAAGAGGTTGATATTAAAGTGAAGGTGGCCAGAGATAAGCATCTCAAAAGATTTCATAACCGTTTATGCCTTGCGGAGGCCGGGCCAGTTTTTTTAGAGATGCTGATTCATTTGGAACGCATTTCCGATCATTGTGTTAATATCGCCGAATATATTGCCGACATTAAGGAAAAAAATAATACATCACAATCTTTTACTTGAGTATCAACACAAAGGGGGTATCACGATGGATAAAAGGATTAATGCATTAGCTTTTGCACTGGAAAATGAAGAAAAAGAGAGAGCGTTTTACCTGGCCAATGCCCGCAGGACAAAGAACATGGCCGGCAAAAATATGTTCAAGCAGATAGCTGATGAGGAAAAGGAACATTACGAAGTTCTGAAAGCATTGCATGATAAATGGGAAAAACAAAAGAAATGGCCGGCAACTGTTCCGCTGGAAGTAAAGAAATCTTTAGCCGGCAGCATCTTGCAGGCAATGTCCGGAAAAAAGTCCGCGCGCATTACCGGCAGTGAAGACGATTTGAAGGCAGTACGCACAGCGATTGATTTTGAAGCCAGAGGAGTGGCTCTTTATACAAAACTGGAGAAAGAAAGCACAGATCCCAAGGAAAAAGACTTCTTCAATTTGATAGCCAGTGTCGAGCGTGATCATCTTCTTTCTTTACGCGATACTCAAGAATTCCTGACTGATCCTGCTTCCTGGTATCAAAATATGGAAAAGCCTATGTTAGACGGGGCATAATAACAAGTAAGCTTTCAAAAATTCATAGTTTATTTAGTGAGACCCCAGTTTCAGAATCTGAAACTGGTTGGCCGAACTATCCCACACAGCACCCTGAAGGGTATCTGCGACGGTGTTTTGAAAGCAACTTGGTATAATATCTTTAGTCCTATTGATCGATGATAATGTCAGCGCTGGTTATGGAGAGTTCTTCCAATTTGGAGCTAATGTCTGTCCAGCTATTATAATAATTTTCCAATGATGCCGTAATGTCTTTCAGTTCAATCTGAAGTTCCTTAATCTTGGCCGAATCTTTGTGTGTTTGCGGATCGCACAGGGTAGTCTCGTGGCCGGATTTTCTTGCCTCCAGTAATTCAATCTTTTCTTCCACAGCCGATAGTTCTTTTTTCAAAATATTTTTTGTTTTAGAAAGTCTGTTTCTTTCTTCGGCTTCCAACCTCTTTTTATCTTTGTTCTTAAAGGCCTGCTCTTTAGATGATAATTGTGAAGAGTTGTCATCTTTTATTGGGGGGATTGCCTGACCGCGTTTTTCTATAAAATATGTGTAATTGCCGGAGTAATCGTTGATTGCCCCGTTCTTTATTTCAAAAACCTTATTGACCAGATGATCCAGAAAATGGCGGTCATGCGAAACAATGGCGACAGTGCCGTGATAGTTGATCAGCGCGTTTTGAAAAATATCTTTAGTCTTTAGATCAAGATGGTTGGTCGGTTCATCAAGGATCAGAAAGTTTGTGTCGAGAAGCATAATCTTTAAAAGGGCGAGACGTGATTTCTCTCCGCCGGAAAGAACGGAGATTGGTTTAAAAACATCATCACCCGAAAATAAAAAAGTGCCCAGAAGGTTGCGTTTTTCCTGATCAGAAGCATGGGTTGGAACCGAGTTTATTTCTTCCCGGATTGTATTTTCGTAATTTAAATTTTGAGAGCTTTCCTGAGAAAAGAAAGCCATATTGACGCCATCGCCATATTTTACTGATCCGCAAGAAGGTTGCTCCGAAAGGCTCAGTAGTCTGGATAAAGTTGATTTACCGGAGCCGTTGACACCGACGAATGCCACCTTGTCACCGCGGAATAAAGTAAAATTCAGATTACCAAACACATTTAAGCTGCCGTAGTTATGCCCAAGATCAATTGCTTTGACTACTTCTTTAGCGCTTTTTTTACCTTCAGGGAATTTCATGGTCACGCTTTTAGATTTTGCATCGAGTGTCACCGTGGAAAATTTTTCCAGCATTTTAACGCGGCTTTGCACCTGTGCCGCTTTGGATGCTTTGTAACGGAAGCGTTCCACAAATTCTTCAATTTTTTTAATTTGAGCTTTTTGCAGTTCCAGTTCTTTTTTCAAAGCGGCGTGCCGTCGTTCTTTTTCCTTTAAATAATGAGAATAGTTGCCTTTGTAAATATGAATATTGAAGGAGGAAAGTTCGGCAATTTGTAGGGCAATTTTATCAAGAAAGAAACGATCATGGGAAACTACAATGATCGTGCCCGGGTAGTCTTTGAGATAAGATTCCAGCCACTCCATGCTTTCTGTATCCAGATGATTTGTCGGTTCATCCAAAAGCATGATGTCCGGCTTTGCCAGAAGAATCGAAGTAAGCAGGATACGCATTTTCCAGCCGCCGGAAAATAAAGCGCAACTTTGAGTATGATCACTTTCTTTAAACCCGAAGCCTTTGAGTAACTGTTTGGCGCGGGCTTCAAAAGCGTAACCATCCAGGGCGCTAAAGTGAGCTATCGCATCGGAGTAGTTTTGGGAGAGTTTCTTGTATTGGGACGTATTTTGTTTAACCTGTGAGATTTGGCATTCGAGATCTTTTATGGACTCTTCGAGTGCGGTAATACCGCTTTTTTTCTTGAGAAACTCGATCAGTGGAATGGATTCAAGTTCCACCAGGTCTTGTGGCAGATAGCCGATAGTCTTTTGTTTTCTATTGGGAATTTCAATGAGGCCTGCGTCGGGGTGAACTTGCTCAAGTATTGCCCGAAATAAAGTCGTTTTACCCGTGCCGTTATCGCCAACCAAACCAATGCGGCTTTTGGGATGGATTGTCCAGTTGATATTTTCAAACAGCTTTTTATCTAAAAAAGACAGGCTGACGTTGCGGAAATAGATCAAAAAACCCCTCCAGAAATTTGCGGCTATACTGACAAATTTATTTTGAAACCACAAGAGCAATAATTGACAGAGGATGTTTCGGCATAGGTTATGGTTTAGAAAGTATAGAGGTTTGATCTCATGACTTCATCTACTAATGAGCAACTTCCAATGTTTTTTACAGATATAACATTGTGTCGCAGGATGATCTAAAAGATGCAGCTATAAAACGCCAGCAGTTTACTAAAAAACAAGATGAATGGTTACAAAATGGTTACAATTTGCCTAAAAACGAAAAAAGGTTTGCGACGTTAAAAGTCGCAAACCATTGATTTCATTGGTACCGGAGCTCGGGGTCGAACCGAGATGCTCTTGCGAGCGGGGGATTTTGAGTCCCCTGCGTCTACCAGTTTCACCACTCCGGCACGGGCGCGATTATATAGACGGGTGACTAAAAGTCAAGCTGAAATCTGTTGACAATCAATTAATCCCCATGTTAAGGGGGCTGCACATTTTGGTCATACCGCATTGCTTCTCTTCTCCGGTTTTTTGCGAGTTGCCTAATGTTTTGGAGTTCTGCAACCGGGGTATTATAAATTAATGGGGCTGTAGCTCAGCTGGGAGAGCGCATGACTGGCAGTCATGAGGCCAGGGGTTCGATCCCCCTCAGCTCCACCAATAATTCAAAGGGATGCTTTTTTAAACTTTGGCATCTATTTTATAAATCTTTGGCTTCCTTGTTAATTTTAATTCTCTTTTCTTTTATCATTGCTGTTTTTTTGCCCAAATACCATGATAATAATGCTTCATCTTTTTTGATTGATGAAAAAATATTTTTATACAAATCCTTCTTTGCGGCAAATTCTTTTAAATCAACTTTACTTGCGCCTTTAAATTTTAAAATGACAAAAGTATCATTGATGACGAGAAGCTTTTCCGGATACGGTTTGTTAGCGGAGAGCTGGAAAAGCGCTTCTGCTGCGTCTCTGCTGTTTCCTAGTTTTGGTATGGCGCCAGACGGTTGAAATAGGCCAGTTTCGTTAATTTTTAAGCCCTTTTCTCGGGCGATTTTATCCAATTGTTCCCCGTTTTTGAGGCGATCCAGAATTGATTGAGCTTCTTTTTCGGCCAAAATCAGCATTTTATTTTTCACAAAGCTTCTTTTTACATCATTTTCAATATCTTTAAATTTTGGTGTGTAAGCCTGCTTTTTATCGATAATCTTTATAAGATAATAGCCATCATTAGCAGACATTACTTTGCTAATGTCGTTTTTCTGCAATTCTATAAGAACCGCTGCCAAATCTTTGATCGACGCTAATGCCTGTGGCGGCTTGTTAATGGGGAAGAAATCGGCACTATAAATCTTTAAGTTATGTTTAGCAGCATATGCATCAAAATTGTCTTCCTGATAAATGACATCATGAACTTTTTTGGCTTCGGTGTAAGCATTTTGCATTCCCCTTGCCGTCTTCAATTCTTTGGCAATAGTATTTTTAACATCGGCCAGCTGTGATTGTTTACCATTTTTTGTTCTATATTTATCTCTAAAGCGGTTATAGTAATCGCGAATTTCGGAATCACTTATAGAAGCTGAAGAATATGTATTGCTGGCAAAAAAGACATATTTAATTTTTAATTGCTCCGGAATGCGAAATGTATTGCTATTGTTTTTGAGATAATTTTCCAACTCTTCTGATGAGGGAGCAAGATTACCTTTAATATCCTTGCTGGAAATTTGCACAAAACTAAGATTGATTTTTTGGGTTTTCAGGGTGTACAAATCATAAATTTCCTGATCAGATATTTTGATTCCTTCACGGATGAGGGATTCAATTTTATTTGCCGCTAGATTGATTCTTTGAGTTGTTTCAAAATCTTCAGCGGAGGATTTAGTATACCTGAGCATCTGCTGGTATTTGCGTTCATCAAAGATGCCGTCAGTCTGTAATGCGGGCGTTGATGTGATAGCATTTCGCAATTCATCGTCGGAAATTTGCAACTTTAAATCCGCGGCTTTGGCAATAATAATTTGCTGGTTAATTAAACTGTCATAAACCTTTTCCTTTAGGTTCATCATTTTGAGTGTTTCAGGCGTAAGATTTGAACCGTAGCGAAGTTTGACCATATCGAGCATCTTTCCATATTCGTTGTGAAACTCTGCTTCACTGATTACTTTCCCATCAACTACAGCTATCGCATTAGCCGTTCTGCTACCTCTGTCTGAGCCGAAGTAAAGAACAAAGACGATAATGATTATTACAATGATTGCCAGCATGAACCAGCCACGCGCGTGTTTACGGAAAAACTTGAGCATAAAATCACCTCTATTATGATTATTAAACTATTCAACAGCATTAAAAGCTTTGATTTAGTATTACAGTCATTTACAAAAAGCAAATACAATTTAAAAAGGCATTGATTAGGGTAAGGAAATACGATATAGAAAAAATTATTGATTAATTGTTAATATTAAAAACGAAATAACAGGAGGGAAAATGCTGTTCGATTATTTTTTGGGTAAATTTTCTAATGATTTAGCTATTGATCTCGGGACTGCTAATACAATGATTTTTGTTAAGGGTAGGGGGATCGTATTGGATGAACCTTCCGTAGTAGCAGTGCATAAAGATATTAGAGGCGTGAAGAAAGTGCTTGCTGTCGGCAAAGAAGCGAAAAACATGCTGGGACGCACGCCAGGGAATATAGTTGCCATTAGACCTATGCGTGACGGAGTCATTGCCGATTTCGATATAACAGAAGCAATGCTGAAGCATTTCATTTTGTCTGTCCATAACCGCAAATCTTTGGTGCGTCCGCGGGTTATAGTTGCCGTGCCATCGGGAATAACGCAAGTGGAAAGGCGAGCTGTGCGCGAGACAGTGGAATCAGCCGGTGCCAGAGAAATTTATCTGATTGAAGAACCAATGGCAGCCGCAATTGGCGCAGGTTTGCCTATTTTCGAGCCCATAAGTTCAATGGTAGTGGATATTGGCGGCGGAACCACGGAAGTTGCCGTTATTTCTCTTTCCGGCGTTGTATATTCAAATTCAGTCAGGGTTGCCGGTGATAAGATTGATGATTCAATTGTTCAGTATATGAAGCGTAAGTACAGTCTGTTGATTGGAGAAAGAACTGCGGAACTTACCAAAATGGAAGTTGGTTGCGCGTATCCTCTGGAAGAAATTAAAACCATGGAAATAAAGGGCAGGGATTTGATTTCGGGAATTCCCAAAACTATTGAAGCAAGTTCGGAAGAAATCAGGGAAGCTATAAATGAGCCAGTTTCTCTTATTGTTGACGCAATTAAGGAAGCCTTGGAAAACTCTCCACCGGAACTGGCTGGTGATATTGTCGACCGTGGTATTGTTCTTACCGGAGGCGGAGCACTGCTCAAAAACATTGATGTACTGATCAGAGAAGAAACCGGCTTGCCTATAACCATTGCTGACGATCCTTTGTCTGCAGTGGTCAGGGGCGCGGGTATTGCTCTGGACCAGTTGGACGTGCTCAAAGAGATTACCGTTCACATATAATTCGTCAGGCAATAAACTTGCCGGTTTTGATTTGAATTGGTAGTTCGCATAATTTGTTGCCCTGGCAGAGGATATGTTGTCTTAGCCGGTAATATTTATATTTAAACCTTCTGTCTAGGGGAAAAAGAATAGAAGGTATGATGCGGTGTTATTATTGTTTTGATGTCGGGTAAAAAATGTTTTTAAAAAAATATAAGACCGTTATCTTCGTTGTTGCCATTCTTGCCATATCGCTTATCTTGTTATCTTATAATTTAAAGCATGAAACAGGCACAGGATTAGTGAAGAAAGTAGTCCTGGAAGCAGCGGCGCCTGTGCACAATATATTAATCCTTTCCGTTAAAAGTGTCAGTAACGCCTGGTTGCGTTATGTTTTTTTAGTAGGTCTCGAACACGATAATAGAGATCTAAAAAAGAAAATTGATGAGCTCAAGGCTGAGTTGATTTTATATCAGGAAGGTTATCTGGAAGCGCAGAGGTTAAAAAAACTTCTGCTTCTTAAAGATAGCTATAATTATCATTTTATTTCCGCACAGGTTATAGCAAAAGAGCCAGCCGCGCTTTCGCGGACCATCATGATCAACAAAGGTAGTGCTCATGGTTTGAAGGCGGGCATGCCGGTAATTGCGCCTCCGGGATTAGTCGGACGACTGACGGATGTATCCTGGCATGTGTCCAAGGTTCTGTTACTTATTGATGAGAGTAGCAACATTGACGTTTTTTTGCAGAGGACACGAACACAAGGAATTATACGTGGAGCTGGCTCCCGTGGATGCATATTGCAATATATTTCAAAAACTCAAGATGTTAAGGAAGGCGAAACTGTTCTGTCTTCAGGTATCGGCGGTGTCTTTCCCAAGGGTTTATTGGCAGGTGTAATCAGCCGTGTGGACAGACAGGATGCTGGACTGTTCTTAAAGATCAATATCACTCCGTTTGTTGATTTCTCCAAGTTAGAAGAAGTGTTGGTTTTAGCTGACCAGGAAGAGGGAAACTAGCAACGATGGTCTATTATTTATTGCTGCCGTTTTTGTCAATATTATTGGTGGTGCTTCAAACAAGTATCGCCGATATATTATTTTCCGGCAGACTTATATTGGAAATATCACTGATCGTTGTCATTTATGCAGGATTCCGTTTTGATTTAGTTAAAGGGTTGATCTTGGCCTTTATTTTAGGATTTGTATACGATTGCCTCTCCGGGTCAGTTTTGGGATTATTCACCTTCATCTACATGGTTATTTTTCTGTGTTCGTTTTTTGTTTCCATAATGTTTTCTACCGAAAAGTTGTATTTTATCGCGTTGTTTAGTTTAATTTGTTCTTTTCTGAAAGAGATTTTGGTTATTTTGTTTTATAATTTAACTTATGGACTGGTTATAGTAAAAAAAACTTCTTTAATTTTTCCCCTCCAAGCCGTGTTGATTAGCCTGCTTGCTGTTTTATTTTTTTACTTTGTGCATCGGACAGAAGGATTTTTGTATGGAAAAGCATTTCAGTCTACGGAACGGGCCAGAACCGGCCGACTTTCTGAAGAAACTTAAGATCTTTATGGCATTATTGCTGATCATCTTTTTTCTTCTATTGGTACGTCTGTTTTATTTACAAGTTATCAAGGGAGAAGAATTAAGGCAAAGATCAGAAAATAATTCTGTTCGTTTCCGTAAAATTCAACCATTGCGCGGTCTGATCATGGACAGAAATGGAGTTGTCCTTGTGGATAACCGTCCTTCGTTCGAAGTACTTTACATGCCCAATCAGGGGAAAGATCATGAGGCTGTAATCGAAAGACTCAAAAATATTTACAAAAGCAGATTTTTGGAATTGTCTTATGATCAGCCCTTCCCAAAGAAAGTTAAACCTTATCTGCCGGTGAAATTAGAAAAAAATGTGAGCATGGAAAAGGTCGCTATAGTGGAAACCAATGCTTTGTCTTTGCCTGGAATTTTTGTTGAGGTTTCTCCTGTCCGCTTGTATCTGTTTGGAGAAATGATGGCACCGGTTATTGGTTACACTGGAGAAATAAGCAAAGAGGAATTGGAAAAAGGTAATGACGAACACGAATCCGGTGATGTTTTAGGAAAACAGGGCGTGGAAAAATATCTTGATGAGTACATACGCGGCAGTAGCGGTGCGGAATTAGTTGAAGTAAATGTTTATGACAAAGAAATTAAAAATTTAGGACATATTGATCCTATCTCTGGCTATAATGTTGTTTTGAACATTGATGCCGATTTACAGAAGGCGGCTTGGCTGGCATTTGCAGGAAAACCTGGCGCGGCAGTTGCCTTGGATACGCGAGATGGTTCAGTGCTGGCCATGGTCAGTTCGCCTGCCTTTGATCCCAATTTGTTCAATAATGGAATTTCATATGAACTATGGGACAAAATGCAAAATAATCCGCTCAATCCATTGTCCAATAAAGCGATTTCCGGACAATATCCACCGGGTTCAACATACAAGTTAATTGTTGCCGCTGCCGCATTGGAAGAAGGCATTATTACACCTGAAAAGAAAATATTTTGTAACGGTTCATTTGAATTGGGTAATCGAACTTATCGTTGCTGGCAGAAAAAAGGCCATGGTTATGTCGATCTCCATCGGGCCATCGTCGAATCCTGCGACGTATATTTTTATACAGTGGGTAAGATGCTGGGAGTGGATAAGATTGCTCAATACGCAAAGCTCTTTGGTCTTGGCGAAGCTACCGGTATTGATTTACACCATGAAAAAGGAGGATTGGTACCCACAAAAGAATGGAAAATGGCTCGGAATAAAGAGGTATGGCAGGTCGGTGAAACCATTTCTATATCAATAGGGCAGGGGTTTGATCTGGTGACGCCCTTGCAATTGGCCAACGCCTACAGCGCTTTTGCTAATGGTGGAACTTTATGGCGGCCTCACTTAATAAAACGTATTGAATTAACCGACGGCAGCATATATAAAGATTTTTTGCCGGAAAAAAAGAGCGAGTTTATTTTAAGTAAAAGAACGATTGATATTCTGGGCCGTGCCCTGTGGGGTGTTGTTAATGAAGCGGGCGGTACTGGCTCCGCAGCAAGAAGATTAAATTCGGACGTCTGCGGTAAAACCGGGACTTCCCAAGTTGTCGGTTTGCCGCAAAGCGATAAAGTCCATCGAGAGAAGAAAATTAGCGCTTTTCAAAGGGACCATGCGCTATTTGTATGTTTTGCCCCGCTTAAAAATCCGGAGATAGCTATAGCGGTAATAGTGGAAAATGCGGGACACGGTGGATCTGTTGCCGCTCCGATCGCCCGCAAAATATTGGACGCGTATTTTGAGGGGAAGAAGAAATTAAAACCTGAACAAGTTGCAGCGCATCATCAGATGCAGGAGAAATTAAAAGATTAATCCCATACTTTTTTTCTCCATCATCTTGTAATATTTTTTATTTTTAGGAAGATGAATGCTTTTTTTAAGATTTGATCGACGCATTTTTCAGCATTTTGATTGGGCGCTTTTTGCACTTGTCCTTGCATTATGCGCGATTGGAATTTTAAGTGTATATTCAACCGGCTTTAATGTTAGTGAAAACACTTTTCCTTTTTACGTGAAACAAATTCAATGGCTTTTGTTAGGCCTTATTTTCATGAGTATAGCTTATTTAATTGACTATCGTGTTATATGTCAGGCTGCTTATTTAATGTATGCTATTTCTCTTGTTCTTTTGATAATCGTATTCTTTTACGGCTATAAAACGCATGGTTCGCAAAGATGGTTATCTGCCGGATTCTTTGTTTTTCAGCCTTCGGAATTAATGAAACTTTCGCTGATTATTGTTTTGGCGCGTTATTTTGATAACCATGACTCTAATGAACCTTACAAGCTAAAAGAACTCTTCATCCCTTTCGTGATGGTGTTAATACCTTGTTTGTTGATTTTAAAACAACCTGATTTAGGCACAGCTTTGATTGTAATACTTCTTTCCGCATCGATCATTCTTTTTATGGGAATCAATTGGAAAATATTAGCTATATCTTTAGTTTCCGGGTTGGTTGCAATGCCACTCGGTTGGCATTTCTTAAAAGCTTATCAAAAAGAAAGACTGCTCACTTTTCTAAATCCGGAACACGACCCATTAGGCACCGGCTATCATGTTATACAATCAATTATTGCCATTGGCTCAGGAGGATTTTTCGGCAAGGGCTTTTTAAATGGTTCACAAACCCAGTTAAAATTTTTACCTGAGCAACAAACTGATTTCATTTTTTCTGCTTTTGCCGAGGAATGGGGTTTTATTGGAGCGCTGATTTTAGCGATCATGTTTATGTCCCTAATTCTTTGGGGTCTCAAAATTGCCTTGCATTCCCGAGATTTATTAGGCACGATACTGGCATTTGGTATTACTGCCCTTATTTCGTGGGAAGTGTTTATCAACATTGGCATGGTTTTAGGAGCGCTACCGGTTGTCGGTATTCCGCTTCCTTTTTTAAGTTATGGTGGTTCGGCGATGGTTTGCTTGATGACAGCGGTAGGATTATTAATGAATGTCAGTGTGCGCAGCTTTATTTTGAAAAGCTGAAAATTAAACCTGTTGCAATCGGAAGTAATCCGGTAGCGTTGAAATTAGCAAATAACCACAAGGAGAAGAGTATGTGGGAAAAAAAGAAAAAAATTGAAGAAATTCAAGCAGTCTTGGGTAAAGGTGCAGAGTTTATCGGTAAATTGATCTTTGACGGTGCTGTGCGTATTGATGGTGATTTTCAAGGAGAAATTTACGGGCAGGGGTCACTGGAAATTGGCGGAGGTGCACTAGTTAAAGCCAATATAGCGGTTAAAGCTATTTATATAAGTGGTGACGTTCAAGGAAACATTGAAGTCAAAGAAAGAATTAGCATTAACTCCAACGGGAAATTTACTGGTGACGTCCGCACACCGGTATTTGTAATTGAAGAAGGAGCCTTGTTCGATGGCCGATCGCATATGGTGGAAGCGGTTGAAGAAAAAATAAAAATATATTCAGTCGACTGATAGCATGTAAGTATTAGCTTTTACAACAGATAATAGATTTTTGCGAAAACTTAGACCGCCGGTCATAAAAAAGCTTGACAAGCAAATAAGGTTATGGTTAGTAACCTCCGGCTTTTTAATTTAGGGTGTTTTTAGTTACCGTTTCTTGCTGTTGTCAATCAGGTTGCATGTGAAACGTAAGTGAGTTAAAATTTTCGTGGGTTCTACATAATTCACGGAAGCATCCGAGTTTAAGAAAGCTAATGAACTCGGATTTTTTTGTGCTACAAAGTATGAGGTAAGATGTGGTTACTGTAATCCCTGATTATACTATCTTCATTCAAATAGTTACTTTCCTGGCGTTAATTTTTATTCTTAACTTTCTTCTTTATAAACCGATTCTCACAATAATTGATCGTCGTAAAAAACAACTTGAAGAATTGGAAAATGAAATCAAGTTGTTTAACGATTCCGTAGATAAGCGTGTTGCCGAGTACGATGAAAAACTCAAGCTTGCCAAAACCAATGCTTCCGAAATAAAGAAGGAAATAATAAAAGAAGGGGCGGATAAGGCTAAGAGTATCGTTGACGCTGTTCGCAACGAAATTCCTTTGATGGCACAGGAATTTCAGAAAAAGATGGACAAGGAAATTATGGCCGCGCGGCAAGTTCTAGAAGGTCAATCCAAGAGATTATCAATGGAGATAGCAACGAAAGTTCTGGGGAGAAGCGTTCAATGAAAAAGCTCTTCAAGTCAATATCGGGGTTGTTGATATCGCTTACGTTTATACTTTTGATTGCGGTGGATTATGTTTATGCCTCCGGCACTGCTGAAGGTGCTTACACAAAGAGTCAGTGGTTTGACTTCGCGTGGAAAACTTTTGATGTTATCATACTGGGCGGTTTTCTTTATTGGATGCTGGCGGACAAGATCAAAGAATTTTTTGTCGGGCGACGTCAGGATATTAAAGATTCAATGGAAAATGCCAAAAAGGAAAAAACCGAGGCAGAGAAAAAATACCGGGAGTATTCAGAAAAGATTGATAAAGCCTCTCACGAAATTGACGGCATAATTGATATGATCAAGGCTCAGGGAGTTACAGAAAAGCAAAAAATTATTGAAGACGCGGGGAAGGTTGCTCAGAAAATGAAGGAAGACGCTCAGGCTCGTATTGATCAGGAGTTTAGTAAAGCTTCTTACCAGCTTCGTTCCGAAGCGGTTTCGCTCTCCGTTTTGATGGCAGAAGAAATATTAAAAAAGAATATTACCGCTAAGGATCATGAGGTTATGATCAGGGAATATATGGATAAGGTGGTGAACAAAAATTGATCAGCAATATTTCTAAACGCTATGCTCGAGCTTTTTTTGAAATTGCGGCAGAAGGAAAGCAAATAGAGAAATATTATAGCGAGCTTAACCAATTTGCTTTAATTATTGTCCAGAATAAAGCCTTGGCTGATTTTTTAGCCAATCCCGTTTTTGAACAAGAAAGCAAAAAGGGTGTTGTGGAAAATATCATTAGTAAACTGAAGCTTTCCGATATGACGGTCAATTTTTTGAAATTACTGGTCGATAAAAAAAGAATCGATGTTCTGTCGGATATCGTCTTTTTCTACAGGCAGTTAATGGACGAATCACTCAAAAAAGTAAGAGTAAATTTAAAAACAGCATTTCCGCTTTCGAGCGAAATGCAGACTTACATCACCTCTAGTCTGGAGAAAGTAACCGGCAGGAAAGTGGAAGTATCCGTGGAAAAAGACCCCGGTATTCTGGGGGGTATAGTTATAGGTGTTGGCGATACTCTTTACGATGGCAGCATCAAAAACCAATTGAACAATATGAGGAATCTCTTAGGGGAGGCAAGATAAGGCATGGAAACAATTAAAGCGGAAGAAATTAGTCAAATTATTTCCGAGCAAATTAAAAGCTATGAGAAAAAGCTGGATATAAGTGAAACCGGAACTGTGTTGTCCGTGGGCGATGGTATCGCTAGAGTTTACGGTGTGCAAAATGCAATGGCCATGGAACTTTTGGAATTTCCCGGCGGCATTTTGGGAATGGTTCTCAATCTGGAAGCCGACAACGTCGGTGTTGCGGTTTTGGGCGAAGTTACTCACATTAAAGAAGGCGACATTGTTAAGAGAACCGGTAAGATTGCGCAGGTTCCCGTAGGAGAAGGGCTACTTGGCCGCATCATTGACGCAACGGGGAAAGCCCTGGACGGCAAAGGCCCGATTGAAACGAATGAATATCGCCGTATCGAAATGATCGCTCCCGGTGTTATCGAACGTCAGCCGGTTAATGAGCCGATGTACACAGGCCTTAAATCCATTGATGCCATGACGCCGATTGGCCGTGGCCAGCGCGAATTGATTATCGGCGATCGCCAGATAGGCAAAACAGCAATTTGCGTTGATGCCATTATTCGACAAAAAAATACCGGTGTTAAATGTATATATGTAGCCATCGGGCAGAAAAAATCTACAGTGGCTCAAGTTGTGGAAAAACTAAAACAGCATGACGCCTTATCCTATACTTGTGTTGTTGCCGGTTGCGCCAGTGACCCTGCCACGCTTCAATACATTGCCGCGTATGCAGGTTGCAGCATTGGTGAGTATTTCCGTGACCGTGGTCAGGACGCGTTGATTATTTATGATGATCTTTCCAAGCAGGCTGTTGCCTACCGGCAGATTTCGCTGCTGCTGCGTCGTCCTCCGGGACGTGAAGCTTTCCCCGGTGACATTTTCTATAACCATTCCCGTCTGCTCGAACGTGCTGCACGAGTCAGCAAGGAACTTGGTGGAGGATCACTTACAGCTCTGCCGGTTATCGAAACGCAAGCCGGTGACGTTTCCGCTTACATTCCAACAAACGTTATTTCTATCACTGACGGTCAGGTTTATCTGGAGCCAAGCTTATTTTTCTCCGGTATTCGTCCGGCAATTAACGTCGGTTTGTCGGTTTCCCGTGTTGGTGGCGCCGCGCAAGTAAAGGCGATGAAGCAGGTTGCCGGAACTTTGAAACTTGATCTTGCTCAATATCGTGAACTTGCCGCATTTGCTCAATTCGGCAGCGATTTGGACAAATCAACTCAGGCACAGTTGAATCGAGGAGTGCGTCTGGTTGAACTATTAAAGCAGCCGCAATTTATGCCCATGTCTCTGGCGCAGGAAGTAGTGGTTCTGTTTGCCGGAACAAGAGGATTTATTGACAAATATGATGTGGAAAAAGTGCGTATATACGAGCAACAACTTCTGAGTTTTGTAGAGAGTAAACATCAGGACATCATGAAAGAAATTGATGACAAAAAAATTATTTCTCCGGATTTAGAAAAGAAGATGAAAGACGTCATGACAGAATTTGATTCTGTATTTGTTGCTGAGTAAGTAAAAAAATAGTCAGTTGAGGAGATTTTTTAGTGGCCTCGGTTAAAGATATTAAAAGAAAAGTTAGCGCCGTTCATAAAACGAAACAGATTACGCGTGCAATGAACATGGTCGCTGCGTCTAAATTCAAGGCATCACAATTAAAGATGGAAAATTTCCGTCCCTATGCCAGTAAGTTTATGGATGTACTCAATAGCCTGGCTTTGCGTGTGGAGAGCATATCCCATCCGCTGCTGGCTGTTCGCGAACCTAAAAAAATCAGAGTGATTTGCATGACTTCTGATCGCGGCCTTTGCGGCGGCTTTAATACAAACTTAATTAAGGCCACGGAAAGATTTCTGCGGGAAAAAGGCAATGAAGGTAAAGAAATTGCCATGGTCAGTGTAGGCCGTAAAGGCAGGGATTATTTCCGCAAAAAAGCCAATATCGTTGATCAGCGGGTTGATACTTTAAGTAAATTCGATATGACGCTTGCCGTTTCCATTTCCAACGATGTAATTGCACCATTCATAGCGGAAGAGTACGACGAGCTTTATTTAATTTATAATCAATTTGTCAGTGTTGCCGTGCAGCGTCCAACCGTAGTGAGATTATTCCCTTTACCTTCCATTGGTCAAAATGTCGGAATTGATGCCGAAAAAAATATTGATTATGTTTATGAACCATCTGACGAAATATTATTGCAAAGGCTTTTACCAATGTATGTGCACGTGCTGATATATCGCGCGCTTTTGGAGACGTCAGCGGGCGAAAATGGAGCGCGTATGGCGGCAATGGATAACGCAACCAGTAATTGTGAAGATTTAATCAGGACATTGACACTCAAAATGAACAAAGCAAGACAAGCGGCGATTACGGCGGAACTGATGGATATTGTTGGTGGTACGGAAGCTCTGTCGAAGGGATAAAATCATTGCAGTGTTTTCTGCAAATAGTAAATAAGTAATAAGACTATTGGTAAGGAGATAGTTATGAATATAGGAAAAATAGTTCAAGTTATCGGACCGGTTGTTGACGTGGCTTTTGAAGAGGGAAAGTTACCCAGTATTCTGAATGCCATCACCATAACCAACCCTGCTATCAATGATCAGAAAGAAAACTTGATTGTTGAAGTTGCCCTGCATCTGGGAGACAATGTTGTGCGTTGTATCGCTATGGATATTACAGATGGTCTGGTGCGCGGTATGGAGGCAAAAGATACCGGTTCCCCGATTATGGTGCCGGTAGGGAAATCTTGTTTGGGAAGAATTCTAAACGTCGTCGGCCGTCCTGTGGATGGTCTGGGGCCGGTAAGTACAGAACACATGATGCCTATCCATCGTCTATCACCAACATTCTTGGAACAGGATACATCCGTCCATGTTTTGGAAACGGGCGTTAAAGTTATTGATCTTCTGGTTCCTTTCCCCCGCGGCGGTAAAATGGGCATGTTCGGTGGAGCCGGTGTCGGTAAGACAGTTGTTATGATGGAAATGATTCATAACATTGCATTGCACCATGGCGGAATTTCGGTTTTTGCCGGTGTCGGTGAAAGAACACGTGAAGGAAACGATCTTTATCGTGAAATGTTGGATTCGGGAGTTATCAAGCAGGCAGCATTGATCTATGGTCAGATGACAGAACCGCCCGGAGCAAGAGCTAGAGTTGCTTTGACGGGACTAGCGGCGGCAGAATACTTCCGTGATGTAGAAGGTCAGGACGTGCTATTATTCGTTGATAATATTTTCCGTTTTACCCAAGCCGGTTCCGAAGTTTCCGCGTTGTTGGGACGCATGCCTTCAGCGGTCGGTTACCAACCTACATTGGCAACAGACCTGGGCGAATTGCAGGAACGCATCACCTCTACAACAAAAGGATCCATTACTGCTGTGCAATGCGTTTACGTGCCGGCAGACGATTTGACTGATCCAGCGCCCGCGACAACTTTCGCGCATCTCGACGGAACAGTCGTTTTGTCCCGCCCCATAGCGGAACTAGGTATTTATCCCGCAGTGGATCCATTGGATTCAACTTCGCGCATTCTTGATCCCAACGTGTTGGGACAGGAACATTATTCGGTCGCCAGACAAGTGCAGGTTACCCTCCAGAAATACAGGGACTTGCAGGATATCATAGCTATTCTTGGCATGGATGAACTCTCTGAAGCGGATAAGTTAACTGTAAGCAGGGCAAGAAAAATACAAAGATTCCTGTCGCAGCCGTTTTTCGTTGCTGCTCAGTTCACAGGAACTGAAGGAAAGTTTGTGTCGGTTGCCGATACAGTGAGAGGATTCAAGGAAATACTGGAAGGCAAACATGATGATTTGCCCGAACAGTCATTCTTTATGGTGGGTGGTATTGAAGAAGCGGTGGAAAAGGCCAGAGTACTTACCCAATAAGTGAGGAAGTAAATGTCAGATGAATTAATGCTCGAAATTGTAACACCGGAGAAAATGGCTTTCGCGGGTAACGTGGAAGATGTAACCATTCCGGGTACAGAAGGTGAATTCGGTGTTCTGCGCGGTCACGAGGCGCTTTTGAGCTCAATCGAAATTGGTGAGTTGCATTTTACCAGAGACGGTAAGAAGACTTATTACGCGGTAAATACGGGATATGGGGAAGTAACACCTAATAAAGTTACAATTTTAATTGAAACTGCCGAAAGATCAGACAGTATTGATAAAGATAGGGCGCGCAAGGCTAAGGAAGTTGCGGAAGCACGTTTGGCTCAGTTAACCAAGGAAGACAATGAATATAAAAAAGTCCATCTAGCCCTGCTTCGCTCCATAGCCCGCATAAGTGTCGCTGAAAAATAGCTTACAATACTAACCAATTTTTTTAAGGTAGTCCATCCTCAAAATGTACTACCTTTTTTTGATAATTCAGAAATTTTTCTAGACAGAAATATCAATAATTTCAAAATTACGTGTGCCACCTGGTGTTTTGACAATTATTTCAGAGCCGATGCCATTTCCAATCAGAGCCCTGCCTATGGGTGATGTTACGGAGATGGTGTTTTGGTTAATATCTGATTCCAGAGGTCCCACAAGCTGATATTTAATTTCTTCGCCGTTATCGGTATCAGTTATTGTAACATAGCAGCCGAAAACCACCTTGTCGCTAGTTATTCCCTTTAGTTCAATAATATTTGACAGCGCGAGATTGTTTTCCAATTCTTGAACTTTACCATAGAGATAAGATTGTCTCTCTTTGGCAGCGGTATATTCGGCATTTTCAGAAAGATCGCCGTGTGCCCGGGCAATTTCAATATCGCGGACATTCTCAGGAATTGAAATGTTTTTCAATGTCTCTAAATCCTTTTTCAATTTTTCAAATCCCTTTTTAGTAATAGGTATTTTATCCATAATAACTCCAACTTTAATTGCCGTGTTCTGACGAGATCTTTTCCAAAACAACAGGCGAGAAAATTGCTCTTGTTTTTGTTTAATAGAGAATAAGCACCCTGTCAAGAAACATTTACAGAAATCAACAAAGTAGTGCAAGTTGTATTGTTGTTACTATTATGCTATTTGATTGTTCATATTTGAGAAATAATACGAAAGTTAAGTAACATAAATAATGCTTGATAAATTTGACCGCGAAATTAATTATCTGCGTGTTTCTATAACAGATAGATGTAATTTGCACTGCAGCTATTGCCGGCCTAAAGAAGGGATATCTCTTAAAGGGCATGATGATATTCTCCGGTATGAAGAAATAATTCGTGTAGTTTCCATGGCCGTAAAACTGGGGTTGATAAAGGTTCGAATAACAGGTGGTGAACCTTTGGTGCGCCGAGGGTTTATTGAGTTTATCGCTGAATTAAAAAAAATTAACGGTTTGCAAGATATCAGCCTTACAACCAACGGTATTCTTTTGGAGGAATATGCTCAGGGCATTTTTGATGCCGGTATCCACCGTATTAATATTAGTCTCGATTCGCTCGACAAAGAAAAATATTTTCAAATAACCAACGGTGGAAATTTAGAGGCAGTTTTGCGGGGAATTGCTAAAGCCGAAGAAATTGGTTTTTCCCCGATAAAAATTAACGCTGTTGCCATCAAAGGGTTCAATGATGATGAAGTGCTTGCTTTTGCAAAATTGGCTGTCGATAAGCCATTTCAAGTGCGCTTTATTGAGTTAATGCCTATGGGGCAGTCTAATCGTGATCATGGTGAACATTATCTTCCCGTGAATCAATTAATACAGAAGATCAGTAGTAAATATGAATTGGAACAATTAAATGTAAAAAAAAGCAAATCAGCTGGTCCTGCAACAATCTTCAGGATTAAAGGAGGGCGCGGAGAGGTCGGTTTCATCAATCCGGTAAGCAGTCACTTTTGCTCGACCTGTAATCGTCTGCGATTGACCGCTGATGGAAGACTGAGGGCATGTTTGCTTAAAGAGGAAGAAATCGATCTAAAAAAGGCACTCTCTGAGAATTGCAGCGATGCTGCGCTGGAAAGACTTATTCGGGAAGCTATATTATTAAAGCCGAAACATCATGATCTGGATTGCTCTGATCGACATCTTAAAAAATGTCATCGCGATATGTCTGAAATTGGTGGTTGATACCAGTAATCAAGAAGATACTTTTTTGAAATAATAAGGTATAATTTACTATCATCATCAAGGAATCGGCAAAATGGTTTTCGATCAAAAAGCAGCTGAAATATCCGACAAGCGATTGGAAACAGTTCTGGGTCGCTACATTTTTTCCAGGCAAAAAGAGCTAATTTTAGATTTAGTCGCACCTCGTACTGGCGAGAGAATGCTCGGTGTTGATTGTGGCACAGGTAATTATTTAAAGCTTTTCCGTGAAAAAGGATGTACGGTTACCGGTAGTGATTTTTCTGCCGAAATGCTTAAAGTTGCCCGGAACAAACTAGGCGATAGTGCTGAATTGATTCTTTGTAAATCCGATGACCTCCCGTTTTCCGACAATGAGTTTGATATTGTAACCTTGATTACTTCTCTGGAACTTTCCTGTAATCCTCAAAAATCTTTAGCTGAAGCTATTCGAATCTGCCGTGGCCGGGTTTTTGTCGGTTTCTTGAATAATTATTCTCTTGTAGGTACAAGGCAGCGCTTGAAGGAGCTTTTTGGCTTCCCGCTTACTTCCAATATCCGTTTTTTCAGTCATGACGAAATTAAATCAATGTTGGCTGGCCTAATCGGGTCTCCTTATATTTCTTCGGGAAGTGTCATCTATTTCCCATCTATTTTTTATGACTTTTTAAGCGAACTGGACGAACTATTCCCGTTGAGGAAAAATCCATTCGGTGCTTTTGCCGGGTTAATATTTCCGGTAAAGTATACTTACCGTACATTGCAAAGTCCCATTATGGAATCATATAAGCTTAAAGCTGAGGCCCAGAGGACAGCTACCGAGGCAATTCGGGGAATGTTAAAGGATGTCAATAAATGATCAGGGAGGCAATGCTCTACGAGAAGCTTGCGAATCAGAAAGTGCATTGCAACTTATGCGCGCACCGATGCACCATCAAACCAGACAGGCGTGGCATTTGCGGTGTGCGGGAGAACAAGGATGGCGTTCTGCATTCGCTTGTTTACGAGACTCTGATTGCTGAGCACATTGATCCTATAGAAAAAAAACCTTTTTTTCATGTATATCCCGGTTCCAGATCCTATTCTATAGCTGCCGTCGGTTGTAATTTCAGGTGTGATTTTTGTCAAAACCATGAAATTTCCCAAATGCCGCGTTCCACTCTCATGATTATGGGCGAGGATATTACCTGCGCTGAGATAGTGGAACGGGCGAAAAAAAGCGGATCAAAAACAATTGCTTATACCTATACCGAACCTACGGTTTATTTTGAATTGGCTTATGAAACGGCGATGCTTGCCTGCAAAGAAGGCTTGAAAAATGTATTTGTCACCAATGGCTTTATGACTGTAGAGGCAATTCAAACGATCGCGCCATATTTAGCCGCGGCCAATGTGGATTTAAAATCTTTTCGTGATGATTTTTATCAAAAGCAATGCGGGGCGAGGCTTGAGCCGGTTTTGGAGACCTTGATAAAAATGAAGCAGATGGGAATATGGGTGGAAATTACCACGCTGCTTATTCCGGGCTTGAATGATAGTGATCAAGAACTTCAAGATATCGCTGATTTTATTACCCGGCTGGGAGTCGAAACCCCCTGGCATATCAGCCGCTTTCATCCTCAGTTTAAAATGCTAGGTGTACCGTCAACTTCGCTGACATCATTGCATCGTGCCGCAGAAATAGGAACGCGGTGTGGCCTGAAATATGTCTATAGTGGCAATGTCCCGGGCGATGATGGCGAAAGTACTTATTGTTCCAATTGCCGTAATTGCTTAATTGAGCGCTATGGTTTTGATGTCGTCAGCACTAATCTTACCGGGAATAAATGTTCGAAATGTGGAACTGAATTGGAAGGTATTTTTTAGTGAGACTCGAATTTCAGAAACGCAGTGAGCTGAAATTTGTTAGTCTCACTTATCCCGCACAGCGGGGTTCTGAGACTCGAATTTCAGAAACGCAGTGAG
>Ga0208495_1000110_pt1 | contig 47529 bp, 50 predicted proteins | sample CryBogmetaGMA14M_FD_184551 | JGI IMG/M metagenome (GOLD analysis project Ga0208495, IMG submission 184551) | Freshwater microbial communities from Crystal Bog, Wisconsin, USA - MA14M (SPAdes) | ecosystem: Environmental > Aquatic > Freshwater > Lake | place: Crystal Bog, Wisconsin, USA...
AGGCTCAACCCTGTCCCGATAGGGCTGTCCCCACCAAAGCCTGGCCGGACAAAGTAAATAATCAAACAGCCATTCAACTATTTTCGCGGACGAGAAAAACTAAATAATGAAGACGATTTATACACAATAAAAAACTTTTTCGGGGGCAGATCGGAAGCCCCCCCGTTTTTAAATGTGCATAAATCGCGATGATTTTGATTCTGGATACCTCGAATATTCACAAGGTATCCAGAAACTATGTAACCCTAAAAAATGAAAAACAACCTTAAACCCAAGGCCGAGAGTAATACCAATCCGAATCTTTTCTTGCATCAGCCATGCGGTCATCAGCCATGACCTGAGCCTCGTCCTTGTCACCTACATAGTAAAAGGCACCTCCTGTTAATCTTGGATCGTCATGTCCGTAACACAATAACATCCAACCATTCACGTTATTAACATACTGGTTAAAATTATGAGTGTGCATGATGTCTGTTTTAATGTCTGTTTTCATTTTTAAGCTCCCAAGTAGGCCACGGAAACCGCCGTGGGCGGTACTTCTTCTCAAAACGTAGAAAGTTTGAAAACCAAAGCGCGGTTTTCATTTAAAATCAGTCGGCGTAGCCGCTCCTTCGTGCGGCGTAAAATAGCCTGTGTTCGGGGCAAGTTCCCATGCCCCGAACACACCACCGTTAAAGGGTTGCGTTATCCTTCGCCGCTACTTTTCCAATGATAAAATCATAAGCCAAGCTTGCTTGCTTACTGGCCGTAAAAATGGCCGTCTTATCGTTTTTCAATACCTTCAACCAACTTTCAACGTAAGCGGCATGATCTTCTATCATGGCATCTACAAAGCCAACGTGACCAACCACGAAAGCCGCCCCAAGCTCGGCCACAAGCTCTTCAAAAGCATAAGCTTCATCACCAAAACGTTTGCCGAATTGACGATCTAGGCGGCTTTCGTGACCTGTCCAGTGCGTTAATTCATGTAGCGCTGTAGCGTAAAAGTTTTCTGGACTGGTAAAACGTTCGCGGTCAGGTAAACTAATTTGATCTTTGTTACGTGAATAACACGCACCCGAGTAACCGTAATTAATAACCGCGCCGCTGGCTTCAAGCAATTTTTCGGCCTCTTCAATGGGGTTGAATTCGTTGGCCATTTCTGAGGCATCCGTTAAAGTCTCGGGTAGGCCGTCAATTTGCGTTACATTAAACAACCAAAAAGGCTTGCACATCGGGAAAAAACCACCTTTACCCTCTTCGTCGTGGTCGGCGGCCTCGTTCCCTTTGCGTTTAACCATTTCAAAATAAGCACACATAGTCGCTTTTTCGCCTTTGCGCACTTGTGCGCCCAAGCTTCCAGCTTGTTTGTAGGTCATCCAAACATTAGATGAATAATTGGCCTCCATTGCTGCATCCCAAAGGATTAAGACATTAACGCCATGGTATGAGTCGCCAGTCGCGCCATTACTAGGAAAGCCGCCTTGTGCGGCTTTTTGCCAACGTTCACGGGCAACATTGCCGCCCTTTTCCAGCATGGCAATAATTCTATCAGTGATTAATTGTCGAATATCCATGTTAAGCTCCTAAGTAGGCCACGGAAACCGCCGTGGACGGTGTTTTGCTTTTTTCAAAACATGGCTTATTATAGCGACACCCCGCCAAACTGTCAAGCGTTTTTACTTGTCAAAACAGCAATAAATCAATTAACTTTCAACAACATAACAAACAAGATTTGTTGACTTCTCCCCGCCGATGCTCTTGTTCGAGCTGTCGTGGAAAGTTTGAAAACCAAAGTACGGTTTTCATTTAAAAGCAGTCGGCGAAGCCGCTCCCTGGATGGAAGCGTAAACAAACAAAATCGTCTAGGTCATGATGCCCTCGCCGTCGCTGTGGAATTCGTCAGGCGGAGGCTTTTTTTATAGTCAAGGAATGCTTTATAGCGTAGCGACCCTTGACTATAAAAAAAACGAAAGCCAGAATTTCCACATAAAGCGGCGGTGAGGACATCATGACCGGCTCAGAATTGTGCAATACGACAGACCGTACTACAGAAGGGTTTAGATGGAAATTAGACCAGCCCAGGGTTATAGTGACCGTTAGCCTACATTCTATGACGGCAGGAATAGCAATGTAGGATTACGGACACTTACCCTGGGTGCAGGTTGATTGGAGGCTAAACCCTGTCCCGCAGGGCTGTCCTACTAAACGATAACCTAATTTCAACATCCCAACTAACAAATAACTGATGAAGCATATTGGCTATATTATTGCGAATGTACGAGAAGAATTTCTTCATACTTATGAATACATAAATGGCATAGAGACTCGCGGTTGGTCACGCCGGAACTGACAAGATTCACAATGCTCGCGCTAAGGCACAAAACGTAGCCGATAAAATGGCTTATCGTCCGGTTTGGGTTCTTGAACTTTTAGACACGGAAACTCAACTTGTAGTTGCTTCGGATAATGAAGTAAATCGGCTAGCCTGGTAGGAATGATACAGCTTCTCTATTAGGTCAGGGGTTTGAGGCGCAGTGGAAAACCGAGTTAGCGTCTTTTCTGATGCGCAATTAATAACATCAACTGGACGAGATTTTCTCAATCAACTGCCAATAAGAGACCCTTCAACTTACCTCCACATGTAGGGACCTTAAATAAAATTCAAACTGATTCCAGTTCTATTCTTACTTTTTTTCCAAGAGCGGCGGCGGCACTCATTAAGGTTGTAAGGGTTAAACTGGTGTCTTTTTCATCCAACAACCTATTAAGCGATGCTCTGCTGGTATGCATTTTTTTTGCCATTGCCGTTTTACTCAGCTTAAGCGAAGACATACCTTCTGAAATTTGCCAAGCAATAACACGTTTTGTTGCTACGGCAGTTACTTCTTCGAGAATCGCTTCTTCGCTAAGAAAGTCGTCAAAGCTGCTGCCAATATGAAGGTTTTCTTTGTGTTGATTATTCATTTTTTCCCCCGCAAGGTCTTTAATCTTTGTTTTGCCAAATCAAACTCTGGTTTCGGTGTTTTTTGATCTTTCTTGATAAAGCCATGCAGCAGAATCATTGTTTTGTTGACGATTACAAACAGAACTCGCGCTATCCGATTATCAAGCTTAATTCTGACTTCCCAAATGCCGCCTTCAATGTGATCGACTAGCGGCATACCAAGAGGCCAACCAAATTGCACCGTTTTAATATCTTCGCCAATAGTTTTTCTATCTTGAGCAGATAAATCTTTTAACCATTCTCTAACGGGTTCTTTACCTGCTTCAGTTGCAAAAAAATTAACAGAAAGTATTGGCGTCATAATTGCAGTGTATCAAAAAAGGTACGAAAAAACAGCCTATAAATTAGGAATAGTATGCACATAACCGAAAAAACCACCACAGTGTGAGTTGGATAACCAAGCAGGGGTTATTTTTGAAATCGCTATTTTTTCGCGGACGCGAAAAAATAATACGCAAGATTTCAAAAGAAACAACAATCTGTGATATAAAAACTCCACAAACCCAACCACCACAATAAGCATAATAAGGCCAAATGGAAGAATTAGAAAGACTGAAAAACCAGAAAGAGTTCAGAGAAATACTTGTAAAGTATGGAATTACCCAAGATCAAGCCGCAGTCCTGATAACGAAGGAAACTAACCAAAAAGTTGGCACAAGGAAGGTGCGTTCTTGGTTAGCCAACCCGGAAGTACAATCAATCAGGAGTTGCCCAAACTGGGCGATTACGGCATTAAAAAAAGCAACAATGGATCGCTCAGTCGCCGAGCCAAAAGAAAGTGAAAAAAAAGAAGATACGTAAAAAAATTAATCTTGACATAGGCTCAATGAGCCTATAGTATCAGCCTTAATCCACTACCCCTTTGCAACGGCTAAACTAACCCGAACAATGAATTATTTAATGGCTAATCTACCCAAAACCATAATCTCACTCGCTATAAAGCAGGAGCTTAACAACAGTGACCCGCTAAACGAACCAAGCCGCTTGTGGAATATGTGGAGCGGCGGGGATAGAGAAGCCAGCGATGAGGGAGTGGAAGGATGGTACAACAAACAGGCAGAAACAGAACAGGACAACAATCAATGAAACAACCAATTACCCTTATCATCCTAGCCCTGCTCACCACAACCCCGGCAAGCGCCGACACGCCGCCTGCAAGAATAGTAGGCAGCGAACAACAAGCAAACCGGGACAATGAAAAGCTGAGCATCCTGCAAAACGAAATCAAGGAACAACAGCAACTAACGGCGCAGTTACAACAACAAAGGGCGATAGACCTTCAAAACGGCAATAAGGAGGAACTCGCCAAAACCGAGGCCAGGTTAGATGAAGTAACCGGCAACATCACCCAAATACAGCAAGAAATAAATTTGACACAAAGCCAACCTGTGAAGGTGCGGCTAAATACGCCACAGGGAGCCGAACAAAAGAAAACCGCTCAAAAAGAAGTCGAGCAGCCAAACGCCAAAACCGGACAGTGGTGGGATTTGTATAACAAGAAGAAAAACTAAAACGGGCGCTTTCAATGCGTTGTTGAATAAATAAAATCTCATAGTATCATTTAGATACAGGCATATACTTCATAGTTTTTTGTTATAAAAACTGCATTTTAGCAAAAATAACGAATCACCAATGCAATTCTCAACTATATGAAATATAAACAAAAAATTAAATTTATTTATTCAACAACGCCTATCTTCATCTAATCTTAATCAAACCTACAGATTTTCTCTCATCTTGTTTAGGTAAACTTTATACCGACCTGCCTTGTTCCTTGTTCACTCATGGTGATTATGAACAGGGTGACCATAAGCACAGCGACAAGAGATCCAATGTTAAATGGTTCTATGAGATTTTATTTATTCAACAACGCCTTGTTTCTGCCCTGACTTACCCTTTTCACAATCGGTAAGCCAGTTCTCGACGTTATTTGTCTAATCCTGCAAATAACTATAATCGGATGGATTCCGACAACTTTATGGTCTGTCTATGCTTTGGGCCAGTGTAAAACCAATAAAATTGAATATGCACTCAACAAAAAAGGTATCTAAATGAAATTTAACCCAAACATAATAATAGTAACCATAGCCGGACTTGGCTTATTCATGCCAGAACTGACCCTTGCGGCTAGCCCTTTTTCATCAGGCGCAACCTCGCTGTCACAAGACATTCTAACCATCCTAACCCCTGTTGCCGTTATTGCAGTCATGGTTGCAGGTGCCTTGGCATGGTTTGGCCGAATCTCATGGGTACTGGCGATCAGTATCATGGCAGGCATAGTGCTGGTATTTGGTTCACAACAAATTGTGACCTGGATACGCGGACTCTTTGGGGTATAGCATGAGTGCCAACAACGGTCTACAGACAGACCCGCTATTTGTAGCCGCCACTCGCCCACCGATGCGGTTTGGCGTAACCACTTTCGGCATGGTGCTAGGTGGGATAGCGGTTATTGAAATGTTTCTGGTAACAAAAAACCTGTTATGGCTTTTGGCATACATCCCTATACACGGTGTTCTGGCACTTCTACTAATGACGGAGTGCCGTTTCTTCGAGTTATTGACCTTGTGTGTTAGAACAAAAGGGTTGAATTGCATTAAGGGCAATCCGAGGTATTGGTGGGCAGGTAGAAAACATTGGCGGGCCAGTAGTTATTCGCCGCAACGCTACGACCTGACCGACTTGGAAGGGCGACGCAAGCTACCTAAATTTTTAACTTAGGACTTCTGAGAGTAATCAACATGCACTTAAAGAATCACAAAGCGATAATCAACGATGAAAGCGCCGCCGTCCATATACCGTATACCAGCCATGTAACGGAGCAGATAGTCAAAACTTATAACGGCTACGTCATGGCATTCAAGTTATCCGGTATCGGTTTTGAAAACGCTGACGACGATCAGCTCAACAATTGGCATGAACGATTGAATGTGTTTTACCGGAACATCAGCAAACCCAATATCTCAATCTGGCAAACAGTTATCAGACACCGCGAAAACACCTACCCGGACGGCCAATTTGAGCCAGGGTTCGCGCATAACCTGAATGAGAAATACAAGCAGCGGATAGCGCAAGAAACCTTGATGGTTAACGATATATATGTGGCTATTGTTTACAGACCGCAGCCTGGGAAAATAGGCAAAACCGCCATGAACTTTTTGCGCCACATAAACAGTGACGCACTTAAGCAAGAACAAGAAGAGGCGCTGGAGGAATGCCATAAATTGCAACAACACGTTAGTGCGTCCTTGTCCCGATATGACCCGGAACCATTAGGAATTTACCAACAAGGAGCGCATTGCTTCTCATCTTTGCTCGAATACTTCGGCCTCCTTATTAATGGGGAATGGCAACGCGTTCTCCTACCACGCTCTCCACTTAACGAAGTGCTGGCAACAACCCGGTTATTATTTGGATCAGAGGCGATGGAATATCGCACCACGACTGAAACCCGTGTCGCCGCCTTTTTAGGCATAAAAGAGTACCCCACACCCAGCATCGTTGGGATGTTTAACCCCCTAATGTCAGTGCCATTCAGTTTTGTGTTAACGCAAAGTTTTACTTTTATCAATAAGGCTGTCGCTCAAAACCTGCTCGGTCACCAATATAACCGAATGGTCAATGTTGGTGATTTAGCCATATCACAATCTGAAGAACTGAAATCCGCGCTTGACCAATTGTCCAGTAACGAGTTCGTGATGGGCGACCACCACTTTTCTTTGCAAGTACAGGCCGATGTTTTTGAAGGTGTGAAAGAAGCGGAAAACCTGTCGCGCTTGCGTGAATTGAATAACAATGTCGCTCTGGCTAAAACGATTCTGGGCGATACCGGGATGACGGTAGCGCGTGAGGATTTAGCCATAGAAGCGGCCTTTTGGGCGCAGCTGCCGGGCAACTTTGCGCTGCGGCCACGTCTCTCGCCGATAACCAGCCGCAACTTTTCGGCAATGGCACCGTTTCACAATTTCCCGGTAGGACGTGCTACAGGCAACCACTGGGGCGATGCAATGGCCGTGTTGGTGAGTAATGCCAAAAGCAATTATTATTTTTCACTCCACGCGAGCGACCCCAAAGACCCGACCGGAGGCAGTAAAAAAGACGTAGGCCATACCTCTATCTACGGCCAAGTAGGTTCAGGCAAAACGGTACTGATTGGCTTCCTGGTGTGCATGAACAGAAAACTTGATGTAACACAGGTGATTTTCGATAAAGATTACGGTTTGGAAATATTGATACGCGCACTGGGCGGCTGTTATCTTGCTATCCAGAACAAGAAAAAAACCGGGTTCAACCCGCTGCAATTAGACTCAACCCCAGGCAATACGGAGTTTATGAGCCAATGGTTACAACAGTTAGCCAAAAACCCTAACAGGCCACTGACGGTACGTGAAAGCAAAGACCTTGAAAAATCCCTACAAGGCACATTGGCATTGGAACAAAAATATCGCCGCCTATCAAGGCTCATTGAGTTCTTGGATAAACGTGACCCCGAAGGGTTGTATGCGCGGTTGAGTAAATGGTGTGAAGACACCGGCGGCGAATATGCTTGGGTATTCGATAATGAACGCGACAGCGTTTCTGGAATAATGGATAAAAACGCAACCATTGGTTTTGATGTCACTGATTTTATCGACAATAAGACAACTTGTACGCCAATCACCATGTATTTATTCCACCTGACAAAGGGGCTAATGGATGGCAGGCGATTAATTTGCTGGATGGACGAATTTTGGAAATTATTAGGCGATCCCACTTTTCAGGATTTTGCCAAAGACGGACTGAAAACTGCGCGTAAAAAGAACGGGGCTTTTGCCTTTGCCACACAAAGCGTAGGCGATGGACTGGACAGTCCTATTGCGCGTGATATTGTTGAGCAGACGGCCACCAAAATATTTTTCCCCAACGGGGAAGCCAGACCGGAAGAATACATCGACGTTTTGGGGCTGAGCGAACGCGAATATTTGCTGATTAAACAGGAATTAGAACCCGGAAGCCGTCAATTTCTGGTCAAGCAAGGCAACAGTAGCGTCGTTTGTGAATTAGACCTTAAAGGTTTTGATTTTGAATTGGACGTTATTTCAGGAAGATCCCACAACGTAGAAATAGTCAGGAACATAATCGCGCAAGTGGGAGATAACCCCGCCGACTGGCTACCCATTTTTCAACAACAGCGCGGCAAATTAAAGACAAACCATTGATGCTATTTTCGCGGACGCGAAAATAGCATCAAACATTAAGTCCCTTTAGGAGAATCATTATGAAGAAGCAAATAGAAAAGAGCATCTTGTCTTTAATTCTACTTCTTTGCGCATACGCTAAGCCCGTGTATGCGATTGACTTAGTATTCGACGCGCAGGCATTAGTGGCTAACATGCAGCAATTAGCCAGTTGGGCGCAACAGCTACAGCAAATGAGCGCACAGCTTACGCAGCAAACCAACACCTTTCAATCAATGACCGGCAACAGAGGCATGGGAAATGTGTTGCCATTAGCCAATGCTGCGCGTAATTACTTGCCGCAAGGTGCAAGCGATATGGTGGGCGTACTCAACAACACGAATAACAGTTATTCCGGGATGGGCAACCAAATACAAGCGCTGGTTAGTAATAACTCTATTTTGTCCAATGCCTCCCTTACGAACATGAATATGTTACCGGCGCAATCGCAACTGTTGACGGATCGCCGCACCAATGCCGCCGCGATTCAGTCCATATCCGCACAGGGGATGGCAAACGCCAGTGCGCGGTTTAATTATTTGCAAGGCTTGATGGGGCAAATCAACACCACCACTGACCCCAAAGCGATTGCGGAACTAAACGCGCGAATTACGGCTGAACAAACCATGATGACCAACGAGCAAACCAAACTGCAACAAACAGTCAGTCTCATGCAGAGCCGGGATGCTGTTACCCAACAGCAGCAAAACGAGTTAGCAATACAGCAAACCGGCCGCACTCAAAATTTAACTCAGCCCAATTATGGCATTACACATTAAATAATGAGAATAGCATTATGATCTCAAAACTCACCCTGATAACGTCAATTGTCCTCACCGCTGCCATGACTGCGGCGGGAACTTATTATGTCACAAATAATACACAACCCAGCGCTAACCCTGTCGTGGAAACTGCTAACCAACCAGCCGACCAAACCCCGGTCACGATCACCCAACAGCCCAACAAACCCGTTGAAATTATTATCAAAACGGAAATTGTAGAAAAACATGAGAAAAAAGGCAACATTGGCAGTACTAGAAATTTAACCCAACCGCACTATGAAGTGCTCAAGTAACCGTTTGCCAAGGAGAAAAGCATGGGGTTTTTCACAACATTCTGGAATTTCCTACAGGGAAATGTCCTAAACATGGTTTCGGCCATCACTAGCAATATATCGGCCAGCTTGAGTCCAGTCGCGGTTACGATGGCAACAATTTATGTCATGATCTGGGGCTACCTGCACTTGCGTGGGGCGATTGAAGAGCCGATCATGGAAGGAGCCAAACGTATTTTGGTACTAGCTGTCATATTGGGGGTTGTCCTCAGTTTGTGGGAATATAATGCTGTTTTTGTTGATTTTTTTGTCACCACACCACAAGCCTTGAGTGGTGCTATTCTTAACGGAAATAATGCCATTGCTATCATTGATGGGGTATGGGTAAAGGGTGCTACGGTAGCCGAGTCGCTAATAAATCAAGGCGGGCTTTTCAATAATAATTTTGAATTTTACTTAGCGGGATTCGCGGTTTATCTTTTCGTTGGCTTTATCTGTATATGGATGGCGTATTTATTTTGCCTGTCGATAGTCGCAGTTGGTATCCTTCTGGCTCTCGGGCCGCTGTTTATCTTGGGCTTGATGTTCGAGGCAACCAAGCGGTTTTTTGAAGCTTGGGTCGCCCAACTATCAAACTACGCTCTCATCATCGTGATCGCGGCTGTCGCCGCAAAACTACTTTTAAATATGTTGGATTCTTACGCGACCCAAGCCTTTGCGCTAGGTGCCGGAATAACTATTGCTCAGTCAATACAGCTCTGCCTGGCCTGCGCTTTTGTGCTGCTCATCATGAAACAAGTCCCCAATCTCGCCGCCGGCCTGGCGAGTGGTGTTGCCTTAAGTTCCTATAACGCACTGAGCAAGGCAATAAACTGGGGAGCGGGCGGTGCTGGTCGTTCTCTGTACCAGTTTGGGCGCGGCATAGGCGATGGCAGGGCCGGAGAAAACACCAGCCGCTACCAGTCTCTTACCCGCAATCTTGGCAACCGGACGTATGGTGCTGGGAGAACAGTAGCGAACCAAATAAGCGGAAGCGGAGATAGTACAGGTGGCAAAATAGCACGGAAAAATGTTTTTTAAATCGGCTAAATTAATAAAGGTTACACACGATAACCCAAAAATGTGAGGTAAACCCTATCGATTATTCCGCAGTGATGAACGAAAACCTGACGCCGCAAGGCTGATGAAATGGTCAAGCAATGTATGGCTTTGGCTTACAAGCAATTTATCAGCATAATAATAAAAGCTCATGGATTCAAAATTAGAGAGAAAAAATCAGCGAAAGTTTAGGGAAATACTTGCAAAGTACGGCATTAGCCAGGCGCAAGCCGCAACACTGATTACGAAAGAAACCAATCAAAAAGTTAGTACCCGGAAAGTGTGTTCTTGGTTAGCCAGCCCAGAAGCCTTATCAGCTAGGAGCTTGTCCGAAACTGGCGGTTACAGCACTCAAAAAAGTAATAATGCCCCCCCCCCCCGTTTACCGACAGAAAAAAAGCGAATAAAAAATACGGGAAAAATCAATTATTATTGACATAGGCTCATTGAGCCTATAATATCGACCTTAACCCACTACCAATAACCACATTCAGCCTGCCACCAAACATTATGATACTCAAAAAACTATGTATAGCTTGTCTTACCTTGGGTCTACTATCTGCGTGCAGTGCCACCAAACCGATGCCTCGTTGCACCGACGACTTTAAGCCGATTAACCCAGACACCGTGGCAAAACCATGAAACACGATCCAGAGCTTGAAACCTACTTAAAAGAAGCCTCCAGTTGGGAAGTGGACAAACTACGGAACGCCATTAAAACGGGTGATCGCTGGTTCAAGGCTTTTTGGCTGGTAGCCTTCTTGCTTGGCTGTGCGATAGCAGCGATTGTAGGCTTAACGCCTTTAAAAACTACCGAGCCGTATGTTATCCGTATAGACAGCTCAACAGGGATTGTTGATGTTGTCCCGGTCTATAAAGGCGAAGCTGAAGCATCGGAGTTAGCAACCAGGCATTTGCTCACGCACTACCAGACTGCGCGGGAACGGTTTTATTATGCGACCGCCGAAACCGACTATGAAACCGTCGGTGCATTTAATAACGCCAAACTCAATGAAGAATGGGCGCAATACTGGCAGGAAGCTAACCCCGAATCGCCGTTAGTGCTGTACAAGGATGGCACCACTATCACGGTGCATATCAAAGGCATCACATTTCTGGAGCCGGAAAGCGGCGCTAGGGACACTGCACAAATCCGCTTTACCACTGAAAAACGTCCGGGCGGCAATGCGGCACCACAAGTGACACATTGGCTCTCAACGATAAAATATGGTTACGGTGAACCCTCAAAGATAGACAAAATACGCGGACTTAATCCGATGGGCTTAAAGATAACAACCTACCACAAAGAGCCGGAAGTTATTTCCGAACAGCCGGTAATCCATCCGCAGGGAGTTCAAAAATGATAGCCGTAGCCATAATATTCGCTGTTTTTTTACTATCAGGGATAACGATATGCAACGCTGAAACCACGCCAAGGCGGGGGATTGTAGATGCTAGAGTTCGTGAGGTTACATTTGACGAAAATGACGTTATCAGTCTGATTGGGTATGAGGGCTACCAAACTCACCTAAAACTCGCTGATGACGAGGAGTTTATAGGAGTTGGCGCTGGCGACACCGGTGGGCTTGATATTACCGCAGAAGGTAATGATACCTGGATTAAGCCGAAAGCGGTCATGGTACGCACGAACTTTGACTTAAAAACCAATAAACGGGTTTACCATTTTGATTACCAGTCAAAAAAAAGCCCCCCGAAAAACCGTAACACAATGATCTATTCAATAACCTTCCGTTACCCTGAGGATGAAGCAAAACAGCGTGCAACGCTGACTGCTCAAGAACAGCTAAAGCGTAAACTCAACGCCACGCGTTATTCGGCAAAAAACCGGGATTACTGGTATTGCGGAAGCCCCGCGATGAAGCCTGTTGAAGCCTACGACGACGGTATGCAGACGCACATCAAGTTCAGCGCCTATGCCGAATTCCCGGCGATCTTTGTTGAAAACGACGATCAAACTGAGGCGTTAATCAATTTCCATATCGACCCGGAAACCGGCGAGGTGGTTATCCACCGCATAGGCCGCCGTTTCGTTCTGCGACGTGGCGATCTGGTTGGCTGCATTGAAAACAGGCAGTTTACCGGCGGCGGCAAACGCACAACAACCGGCACAGTCAATCAGGATGTTATCAGGGAAACCAAACAAACCGAAGAGGCAAGCCAATGACACCAATATGCAAGGCAATTCATGTCGATATTTCCGCGTCAGACTGGGTTAAGGACGCCCTGCGCTCTGCACTGGAGCGCGACCCGGTGGATGCATTAAATGATGCGGAAGCATTAGTAAAAGCACTAAGAGAAAATCTTGATGATATGCAGCGCCGGGGCAATGAGTTTATGAACAAGTATTTGGAGAAAATTGATGAATAACCACACCGACCCTCAAAATGAGGATGAAGTCTCAGGAGAGCGCAGAATACCCAATGTCACCAAGGGGCAATCCCTACAATCTAAAATGAATAATTTTTTGGGAATTGCAACTATTGCATTGCTTGGCGGCGGCTTTTTGTTCTGGTACTACGGCAACGTCGTTAGCAAACAGCAACAGATTCAGGAAGCCAAAAAGAAACAACAAGAGCAACAAATGCAGGTGGATACGACCCTGCTACCCAGGCTCGGCGCGGTGCCTTTTCCAAGTACCCTACAACAACCTTCACAGAAACCTTCAGAGTCTGTCAATGTTGGCGACATATTTGGACCACCCCCTGTCCTTCCCGACACAACAGCAACAACAACCATTAACAACACCGGCAACAACAACGCCCCACCGCCAAAAACGCCTGAGCAACTGGCGGAGGAACGACGGCTAAACAGCCCTGTATTTGCTAAGTCCGGCACCAACGTCACAGCGACAGCTACACTGCAAAACCCTGGCTTGGCAACAGGAAGCGATGCCCAAACAGGCGGCAATACTGCTCTGGGGGATACTCTTAAACCGACTAAAACAGTGGCCGCCCGCGCACAAAAACTTCCAACAATGACCTATCTTATCCCAAAAGGGGCAAAGGGGGATTGCACACTGGAAACCGCTATCGACTCACAACTGCCTGGATTGGTAACGTGTGTGTTGGCGTTTGATATTTATGGGGCAAATGGCAAAGCGGTTATGTTGGAGCGTGGCACAACGCTTACCGGAGAAACCCGGTCGCAAGTACAACAAGGTCAAAACCGCTTATTTGTGCTTTGGGCAGAAGCCAGAACCCCAACGGGTGTTACCGCTCAACTCGATTCCCCGGCAACCGACGCTTTGGGCAGATCGGGAGTGACGGGCGAAGTGGATACCCATTTCTGGGATAGATTCGGTGCGGCTATCCTGATTTCCGTAGTTAATGGAGCCACGCAAGCCGGAGCCAGTTACGCGAGTGGAGCAGGAACCAATGGCGGCACCAGCATCAACTATAACCCGCAGGGAGCCAACAGCGTGATGACTGAGGTATTACGGAATACGATCAACATCCCGCCAACAATTCGGGTGGCACAAGGGGAGCGGGTACAAATACTGTTTGCCCGTGATGTTGATTTTCGCCCTGTGTACGCGCTTAGCGATAGGTATCCAGTTATCCAATGAAAGCAGAAAACTCAACCGAAAACAATGTAGAAAGCATCAGCTCTTTGCACTTCTTCCTGGCTCCACTCAGGTATATTCTGGATGATGAGCAAGTAACCGAAGTTTGTATCAACAAGCCGCATGAGGCTTTTATACAACGCTATAGTGGCTGGACACACGAAAAACTCTCTTTTGCCAGCGTTAGCTGGTGCAGGAATATGGCTAGTTTAGTTGCCAACAGAACGAATCAAGGCATTGATGAAAACTCCCCCTTGTTATCCGCCGACCTGCCCAGTGGGGAGCGTATTCAATTCGTTTTGCCACCGGCTGCTGAACACATATCAATTACCATTCGTAGGCCATCAAGTAAAGTTTGGACACTGGATGAACTGGTTGCAAACGGGCTTTTCGACCGTTGCAAAGAGGCAAGCAATGAACTGGATGACGTAGAACATCGATTACTGGAACTCAAGCATCAGCACAATTATATAGAGTTTCTCAAGCTGGCCGTTTTGTCCAGAAAAAACATCCTGGTGTCAGGAGTTACAGGCAGCGGTAAAACGACTGCGACCAAAGCCCTGATTCTCGAAGTTCCTAACGACGAGCGAATAATCATCATCGAGGACGCAAAAGAACTGATCCTAAACAACCACCCCAACCATGTACGCCTGTTCTATTCAAAAGGAACGCAAGGGTTAGCCAATGTCACCCCGAAAATGTTGTTGGAGTCGTGTTTACGGATGCGACCAGACCGCATATTTTTAGCCGAATTACGTGGTGATGAAGCGTTTGATTATTTACGTGCTGTAGCCTCACACCCCGGCTCAATCACCAGCGTACACGGACATACGGCGGAATTGGCACTGGCGCAAATGCTCCTGCTTATCCGGCAGTCGGAGGCGGGGCAAGCCCTTAAATCGGAAGAAATCCGGTCTTTACTTTATCAGACCATCGATATTGTGCTGCAATTCGATTTTGAAGGTTCTATCCGGTTTGTTAAGGAAGTCTGGTACAGGCCTGACTTAAAGCGGTCGATGGCTAATGAACAAGGTAGGTAAAATTGCTGTAGTGACGCTGCTAGCCCTTATAGCCGGACTTTACTTGTCCGGCTACTTTTTCTTATTTGTTAACCATCAAAACCCAAGACAGACGACCCCCCTAACCATACTCAAATATGGCTATTATTACGGCCACAATCCGGCATTGCGTAAAAGTCTGATCGGCAGTTCTGCATCAGGCTTTGGCATTATACTCATCTTCGCTCTTTTGCCACTGATCCCGCGTAGCCGAACATTACATGGTGATGCAAAATTCGCCACTTCATTAGAGATCAAAAAACGCGGATTGTTAGACGGTGACGGCATCCTACTTGGGCAGTTAAACGGCAAATATTTGTCCATGCCCGGACAACAGGGTGTAATCCTATCCGCACCGCCCAGATCGGGCAAGGGTGTCGGTGTGGTCATACCCAATCTGCTTAATTTCCCCGGCTCTGTTATCGTGGTGGATATAAAGCGGGAAAACTGGGGGATTACCGCAGGATTCCGGCAAAAACACGGACAGCAAGTCTACCTGTTTGATCCGCTATCTGAAACGGGCGAAACCGCACGCTGGAACCCGCTTTTTTATGTGTCTGACGACGCCAACATCCGCATTAATGATATTCAGCGGATTGCCGAAATGCTGTACTTATCTGAAACAGGCAAGGATTCATTTTGGGTAAATAGTTCAAGGACGCTATTTTTGGGTATAACGCTATACCTTTTTGAAACCCAAGGCGCAACAAGAACCATAGGCGAAGTGCTCAGACAAGGCATGTCCGGCGGCACGACCGGGGAAGGTTTTGTCGCGCACTGGAAACGAGTTATAGAAGATCGTAAAAAAAGCGGTCATCCGCTTTCGTGGCAGTGTGTATCATCAATTTTTGAAGTGATCGACTTGGCCGCGCAAACCGCTTCCGGTATCCGCAAAGAATTCACATCAAAATTGTCCTTATGGCTAAACCCACTATTGGATGCGGCCACATCAGGCACTGACTTTGATTTAAGCGACCTGCGTAAAAAGCCAATGTCTATTTATGTCGGCGTAACGCCTGATAACCTCGACCGGATACGCCCGGTTTTAAGCTTGTTTTTTCAACAGGCAATAGGACTGCAAACACGAGAACTACCCGAGCATAACCCCTTACTGAAACATCAATTGTTACTCATGCTGGATGAGTTCACCGCATTAGGCAGGATACCGATTATAGAAACTTCTTGCGGCTTCTTGCCGGGTTACAACGTGCGGGTACTGCTGGTAATACAAACGCCATCACAATTACGATCCGTGTATGGCAGGGATGGGGCAGACACCATTATGAAAACCCTGGCAGGCCGAATCTTGTTTGCACCCAAAGACTTCAATGATGCCCAGGAAATATCAAATGATTTAGGTTCTACCACTGTTAAAGGCAAAAGCCGTTCACGGCCAATGTGGGGAACAAGTAAAGGCAATAGCACGACAGAAAGCGACCAGCGGCGAATGCTGTTGTTACCCCAGGAAGTCAAAGAAATAGGCGACAACAAGGAAATTATTATCTATGAGAGCATACGCCCGATCATGGCCGAAAAAATAATTTACTATAAAGATAAGCATTTCAAAAAACGCTTACTGTCACCCCCAAAAATCAAACGCCTGCAACTTATCAGCAATGAAATAGCGGCGGTTCACAAACAAGAAACTCAAGACGAACCGCATTACAGGAGCATGACGATAGAAGAAATAGAAAACATGGACGGCCTGTCATTGACGGATTTCTCAATAAACCTGGATAGCATTATCAAACCAACCACGCAGCCTATGACATTTGAAGAAATAAAAGCTGCTGTACAACGCTACTTAAACCCTTTTGTTGAAAGTTAGGAGCAAAAAAATGACTAATCAAACACAAAATCAAAATAGTAAAGAACTGGCCGAAAACTCCCGTGCGAATGCCCCCCAAGAAAACAGCATTGCCTTAAACGAGAGATCCCAAGAAATACAAAAACAAGCCGCAGCACAAGACAACAACCAACCTCATACTGCCCCGGAACTTGACCAAACCGATAAAAAAAAGGCGAAACGGGGTAATACGCAAGATATACCGGAAACGGTATCTGGCCGTTACCTAAAAATTGAGGATAAATACTACTTGCCCGACAAAACGGTAGCCTTTGAAGATCGCGGTAATAAGCTGAAATTAGAAACAGAAAACCACACCGTCATTCGTGATGCTTTAGCGATTGCAGAAACAAGGGGATGGCAAAGCATTAGCGTGTCGGGTAGCCAGAACTTTAAACACCAGGTATGGCATGAAGCATCACTCAAAGGAATGGAAGTATCAGGGTATAAACCCACTGAGTTTCAAATGGCAGAAGTGCGTCATGCCATGACGCTACATGATGCGCGTAAGGAAGTAGGCAACAACCACAAACAACCAGACGGTGTCATGCGTGGGGTTTTGTTAGCACATGGTGCAGACCACTATAAGCACGACCCTAATCAAGGTCAATCCTACTTCGTTAAGCTGACTATAGAGGGCAAGGAAGTAACTCGTTGGGGTGCAGACCTTAAACGGGCTTTTGAAAATTCCCAGTCTAAACCGCAGGTCGGTGACACTGTAATCCTCAGCAACACAGGCCAGCAAAGCGTCGACATACCCACCACGGTTCTGGACGATCACGGTAATATTAATGAGGACAAAAAGACAGTAAAGAAAAACACCTGGCAGGTCGAAAAGGCCAGCTATCAAGATATGTTGCAAGAACAAGCAGATGCTTTACGCGTAGGCAACGAAATAGAGCGTAAAGTCATTGAACAAATACCACAACTGGCGGCTGCAATCGCTGTATCAAAACTGGGTGAAAAAATAGCCCAGCAAGCTAAAGAAACCGGGGCTTTACGGTCTCAAGATGAAGTGGATACCATGGTTTATCTTATCAGGGAAGGGTTAGCCGCAGCCATAGAAAAAGGTAAGCACATAAAGACACCGGAAATACTTGAACAAGGCAAACACGCGACTATAGACGCCAATAGCATAATCAATGACCATAAGCCGCCTGAAATCGTTAAAGAACCTCAACAGCCAGATAGGGTAATGACCCGATGAACCACGCCGTAAGCAAAGTAGCTTGTTTGCTTTTATTATGTTCGCAGATGGCAAACGCTACTGAATTGGACAAGCAATTAGTTCTCAACGCAAAACATTTTCTTACGGCCTATCTTAACTACACCAATACACGCAACATCAACTTACTAAAGCTATACAGTGACGATGCCACTATTAAAGTCACTGTAACAACGCTTGATAGGGCGACCAAAGAAACTACTTTTAGCGGTCAAGCATGGAAACGGTTATTGCGCGAATCCTGGTACAGCGGCCAGCCAGCGGTAGAACCTGTGGAGTTACACAACGTCAGTATTCAAGGCAACGGAACCGATCTTGAGGTATCCGCGCAGCGGTATTCGCAAATACGCTGTTATTGGGACAACAACTATAAGGTGACTTTTGCAAAAAATGAAACGCGCGAATACCAGATCATCAATGAAACCCTCTATATCGACCATAAGAACCAGTGCCAAACACCTGATACCCTGACCATAAACCAAGACATAAAAATCAATCAAATTCCGCAACCATGAAAACTCTGACAGGCATTTTATTTTTACTACTGGCACAAACCTCGCAAGCAACAGAAACCCCCGAAAGCGTTATCAAGCTACAAATAACGTCGTTGGATAACAACTTGGCGGATACCGCCCTGCAAAACGGGGCAATAGATGCAACGGAAAGCCATTGGCTAAATAAATCAGAGCAGGTGATTGTAGGACTCATGGCACATAACAAAGCATTATCAGAACGGTTACACAATGACCGTTTACGCCATAATCTGCTGAAAACCATTTATTACGAGGCCAAACGAACTGGATTAGAACCAGATTTGGTGCTGGCCGTTATCCGGGGCGAGAGCAACTTTAGGAAATACGCCATATCCTCAGCGGGTGCGCGAGGCTTTATGCAGGTCATGCCTTTTTGGGCAAACATAGTGGGAGAAACCTCATCAGACTTGTTTAACTTGCGAACAAATCTGCGCTTAGGCTGTGCGATTTTAAGAAGCTATCTGGATAAAGAGCACGGTAACATCCATCGAGCGTTAGCCCGTTACAATGGCAGTTTGGGTAAAAACGATTATCCTAACCTTATATATGCTGCATGGGAAAACTGAGACAAAATAATGGAAATAATTAATAACAAAACTTTTAGCAGCGTGTGGGACGCGATTGCTGACATTCCAAAACAAGCCGTGAATCTTCAGGCGCTAGCCGAAATAGGCAAGCGGTTTAAAAAAAATATTTTCGCGCCCGCGAAAAAAAGGGAAACACAGCAGTACAAAGCGCATAAATCACAAAGGGCAGGGGATAGGCCGTAAGAAAATGCGATCAATACTGCCTTTTTGAAATTGAAAGCTTAGTTTAATGAGGAACAAATGAAAAGAATAAAAATAAGTATCCATCCGGCTTTTTTTGCTCTTCTGTTATTCCTTTACGCCAGCTTGCCGGGAGCTACGAAAATCCTGGAAGTCCTGGAAGTCCTGGAAGTCCTGGAAGTCCGTGTGGTCGGTATTCATAACGGGGATACCGTAACCCTGTTAATGGCGGACAATCAACAAGTCAAAATCAGGCTGGCTTTGATGCGCCTAAGAGCGACCAGACTTTCGGTTAACGATCCAAGCAATCCTTGTTCGACATGGTTTTCAACAATAATATACGGCGGATAGAAAAAGAAACCATCGACAAAAATAGCCGCACGGTAGGCACAATCTTTGTAGATGGTCTTGATGCCAATCGAGAGCAGATTAAGTGCAGCATGGCTTGGGCATAGGGGATTGACGTCCAGTAGTACGAAAATGTACGCTAAGCCAAAATTATTAGCTCATATAGCCAAAAAAAATTTAAAGCTGTCTATTAATGTGATGCAAAACGATTTAGTAAACATGGTTTTTTAGTGCAATTCACATGTCTATAAACTTGTAATATTGTAGACATTAAATCTAGTAATAATGGTGCTTTGAATAACACTCGGATTCCTTGGCGTACGTTTTCGTACCACAGGACTTCAAACTCATTTATTAGCACCCAAACAATTTTGTCGTTTACTTAAATTCACCCCTAATAGACAAATTCTGGAGAATAGTTAAATGTGTAAAAATTGGTCAGATATTATTTTAAAAAATACACTGCATCCAAAAACAGTTGATGGGGCTGTCGAGTTGTTAATTTCAATTTTGGAAGATAGGCACAAAATGCTACTTTCAATTTTGAAGGAAGATGAACTCATTGATCTCCATTTTGGACTTGGATTATCCATTCGTAATGGTTTTGGATTACATGATACTGATAGCAAGCAACTGCTCCGTGACTGCGGATCAGATAATCCTGATGATGCGTCAACCGTGATAATTAAAGCATTGTGGACTAAATTGAAGCAAGATGATTGGGAAAGTAAAAATAGCCCGCTGGTTTCACGATAATTACTCAGGAATCACCCACAATAATCAACTAACTGATAAGCTTGTATTAATTTATGCTCATACAATCGAAAGGAATATACTCATGCTAAATCGCTTTTTCATAACTCCTGCAAGATCAGCAGTAGGGTTATTGCTGGCCGGTCTTTTCGTCACGTTCTCTTGTTTTGCTGACTCGCCACTTGTTCCTGATGCACAGAAAACCCCCGGAGACGTATTAACAACTGATGCCAGCGTTATTTGTGTTAAAGGCTATACGAAAACCGTCCGAAATGTTCCCCAAGCGATTAAAGAGCAGGCTTATCGTAATTACGGGATCACCAGCAGGAAGCCAAAAGAATATGAGATTGACCATCTCATTAGTCTTGAGCTGGGCGGCTCAAATTCGATTCGTAATCTCTGGCCCCAGTCTTATATCACGCAACCCCTAAACGCGCATGTTAAAGATGAACTGGAAAATAAACTTCATGAGCTTATTTGCTCGGGGCAACTTCCAGTTGAACAAGCCCAACTGGAAGTTGCTCAAGATTGGGTCGCGGCTTACCAGAAACACATAGGCCCTCTTCCTGGAGGAACAGAAACACCTGCCACAACAAGTTCTACCATCACTGAAAAACCCGCAGAGATTTCACCGTCTGTTAACCCGCAAAATCCGATTAACGCATCTGAAACCACCGCTGTTAAACAGCCATTAGCAACTGCAACCCAGCCAGGCTCTCCTGTTGATCAACCCGATAATACCGGAAATTGCCCGTTATCTTCACCTATAAAGGTTTCAAAGAACGGCATTTATCATGAGCAGGGCGGCCCTAACTATGATCGAACCCATGCCAAGAATTGTTTTCCTACGCCAGAAGCTGCTCAAGCAGCTGGCTTTCGGGCCCCCAAACACTAAACAAAACAAACGATGAAAAGCCAACTTCTTAATGGACAAGACAAGATCGACATCCAGGTCATCGCTGAAGACGGAACCAGTCTGAACCAAGATTTGTTTCCCGATGAAGTTGTTACTTTTAAAAGTCTTGATCACACATTAAAATCTAATCCAAAGTTCCAAGCTGCCTATCCGAACGCAAAGCTCATTCGTATTGATTCGAATCGAGGCATTAAAGAAAGTGAGGCTGGAAGATTTTACCTACGCTACCAGTACGATAAAGGTATCACTGAGTTTTGGGGCTATTATGCTAACAGCACCTATGTAGATTGTGATCAGGGGCTGGTGGGCATCCAATTATCGACTTTGCGCCAAGAGACTTGAAATGACAGACCTCCTGGCCTTGAGAACGAATCACAAATAGCAACAACATAGTCAGCTATAGTAATGAAAAAAAAGGGAGGAAGCATGGCACTAACGAAAGCAGATTTCGCTGCACAACTGCTCGATGAATTGGGTTTAAGCAAACCCATTGCAAAAGACCTGGTCGAGTTGTTTTTTGAGGAAATTAAAGCGACCTTGGAACACGCCGAATCCGTCAAAATATCCGGCTTCGGTAAATTCGAACTTCGCGATAAAGTTGCCCGTCCCGGCAGGAATCCGAAAACCGGCGAAGAGATACCGATCTCTGCCCGACGTGTGGTCACCTTCAAACCCGGAACAAGACTTAAAGCAAAAATTAGCTTGATGGGCGTTTCAAATTCCAAATAAAAGCAGCCGTTGGCAATCATCAAACTTTAAGCATTATCGCCGTCAGCTCACGACCCATAACTGCCGGTGGGCTATGATTTTACGCTTCCCTAAACCGGACCGTCGTGACGAGCTGCAAACGACCCAGAAGAATCATTCGCCGCACATTTCCGAATGGAAATATAACAAAGGAAAGCGGCCAGTCGATTCAAACAATTCAACTTGAGCTACCTATCAAAAGCAGTCATTGAGACTACATGTTGTCCGAATCAAATTGATCATGCTTTATAGCAGTCGTTATTGATTGACAGAGTCGAATGGCAAGAGCATCATCTAGCGAAAAGGTTAGCAGCTTTATTTTTAAACTTGGTTATTGGACTCTTCAACAAGAGCGGGGGATTGATCAAATGCAACTGCATTTGTCGCTGTTAGCCTATTAGTTTTACAGGAGAAATGTAGGACGTAGCATTATGGGCCGTAGCACTCGATATAACAATTCAATCTCTGTTCTAGTTTCAAAGATGCCACCTCATAAATGGCTATTCTCAAGGATCGACTCGTCTGTAATGCCCTTTAAATCAAATGGATTCACTTTAATTGAGCTGATGATAGTGGTGACTATCATCGTTATCCTCATGGTCATTGGCATCCCCTCTTATCAAAGCATGATTACAGCCAACAACATTGCAGCGGAAAGCAATGCCTTACTTGGCGACCTCCAGTATGCACGCAGCCAAGCCATTAAACAGGGGTTACCGGTTAGTGTTTGCGCCGCTGACACCCACGGTAGCGCTCCTTATACATGTAGCGGTTTATCTTCTTGGTCGGGAGGTTGGGTTACGTACACTAATAATTCGCCGACGAATACGGTGGCGAACTCTGTATTGCGCGTGCAGCAACCGTGGACATCCACCGACACCATGACCAGCACCAGTGCGACGGTTTTGTCTTCTGTATCTTTCAATAATTTTGGCTTTTCTACCATAAGAGGTTCTATCACCGTCTCTCCCCTTAGCAGCTCAATTACCTCGAAGACGGTTTGTATCTCCATTGTCGGGAATGTGCAAATGGTAGCAGGGGGCGATTCGCTATGCCCCTGAAAAGTCAGTCGTCGCTGCAATTCGGTTTCAGCCTGATCGAAGTATTGGTGGCCGTGGTGATTATTGCTATCGGTCTGCTCGGTAACGCCGGTATGCAGGCGTTGTCATTGAATAACACCTCCATTTCGCGAAACCGTGGCTTGGCGGCTATCGAAGCCGATGCGCTGGCGTCCATGATGCACGCCAATGTCGGCTTTTGGCAAACAACCGCAGTGCCGTCCGGCACCAACGGCTTCACCATTACCGGCAGTCATGGAGGTATTTATAGCGCTACTACCATCAGCGACTCCACCCTCAATGGGCAGGTCAACGACTGTGTATCCTCTGCCTGCATACCCGTTCAAATGGCCGGGTATGACCTTAAACAATGGGGGCTTTCGTTAGCCAATTTATTACCGGCGGGTACCGGTCTGGTAAAATGTTCCGTTGTTGCGGGTACACCAGTGTCATGCGTTATCAGTGTCTCTTGGACGGAAAACAATCTGGCGCTAAACAAGGTCTCTGGTACAGAAACGGGGACTTTGGCTAGCGGTACATCGGTGACCCAAAGCTACACCTTGGTGGTACAGCCATGAGTAAAAGCAGCCGCCGAAGTCTTGAGCGACATGGATATACCTTTCAGCAAGGTTTTGGCCTGGTAGAGATCATGATTTCGCTAGGCATCGGCTTGTTTTTGTTGGCCGGGCTATCGACTATATTTATCGCCAACAGGCAAACTTTTACCGCGCAGAGTGGATTGGCGCAACTACAAAATAACCAGATCGTAGCCATGCACATCATCAGCAGCGTCGTTGGATCGGCAGGCTACTTTCCCAATGCACTGAACCAAACTCAAATTGCCGCGCTGTCGGCGCAAACTGTAGCCACTCCTTTGTCGGTTGGTTTCACGGTAGGACAGGCGGTGTTTGGCGGACAAGTCAACAGTATAGACAGCATCGCAGTAAGATCCATTGGCGCGATGAATTGCACAGGTAACACCTCCTTCACCCTCGTCAGCAGTACCTTCACCATAAACAATAACAACCTACAGTGTTCGATCAATGGTCAAGATCCGCAAACCTTGGTGAGTGGTGTATCAAGTATGACATTGCTCTACGGTGTGGACACTTTGAATACCGGCTCTGCTTCGCAGTATGTGACGGCTGCCAATGTCAGTAACTGGAACAAAGTCATGAGCGTCAGAGTGACTTTGAATTTTGTCAACCCACTGTATTCTGTCGGCCAACCAGGTCAGTCCGCCACCCTGGCATTTACCAAGGTAATTGGTTTAATGGGGCAATTATGAACAGCGTGACTGTATTTTTACACTGCCGCCGTCAACGTAGAAAATGCGGATTCATCTTGGTCTCAAGTATGCTCATGTTACTTATGCTGTCGATACTGACGATATCCATGAGTAAAAGTTTTGGACTGCAAGAATTGATAACGGGTAATCATCGAGAGAAAATTAGAGCTTTCGAGTCGGCTAATTCCGCCTTAAATTATGCCGAATGGTGGCTTAATCAAGGCAATGCTTACACTGGCACAAATTGTACGACCATCACCACTACCCCAATGGTTTGCAGTAACGCCCTGACGACCCCTACCACGCTACCTTGGGGGGCAGGCGTCAGTTACACCCCGCCTAATATGTCAATTTCAACCACGGGCGGAGTCGGCAGCTATTACGCTATTCCGATGTTTTATATCCAATACCTGGGCAACTCTCCGAATACCGGGAAATATATGTACCAGATTACCGCACGCGGTTACGGCGGTGATAGCGGTTCTGTCGCAGTCGTTCAGAGTATATTTGAATTCCAATAAGGGTGAGGCATATTATGTCTACAATTACGAACGATAAAATACGCCTTATTTGGCTACTGGCGCTGTTTGCCAGCAGCCTCAGCTGGCCGGGAATTCCGGCTTTAGCGACTGGTTTCACGCCGGTGACCCAATGTTTCCGGGATACCGGTGCACCTGGCTGGATCATGCAGGAATACAGCAGTGGCGTAAAAAACACGACAGTACCGTTGACCGCCGCAACCGGCGTCGACGCAGCTGGTTCGGGTTGGCTACGCCTGACCGACAATACCAATAACCAGTCCGGCAACGCCTATTACACCCTGCCTATCAATGTCACCCAGCTCGGGATTCAGGCGCAGTTCAGCTACACCGCCTGGGGCGGGACTGGTGCTGACGGCATCAGTTTGTACCTGTTCGACGGAGCGACACCCCCTGCTAATTTTGTACAAGGCGTTTTTGGCGGCGGGCTCGGTTATTGCCAGCAAAACAATTACGGGGGAAGTTCTAGCAGTACATCGCCCAAGACTTATGTTTATGGGACGACGCCATCTACGAATAAGTTTGAATTGAAAGCTTGGACAGGTGGGACAACATTGCCTGGCTTAAGCAATGCGGTCGTCGGCGTGGGTATCGACGATTATGGCAATTTTGCAAATAACAATGACCGCTGCTCGAATTTTGGCGAAAACGGACAAACCAACCATGGTGGGGTTGGTAATTCCTACGGTACCATTGCCGTGCGTGGACCTGGCAACGGTCAGAACGGCTACAACTGGTTGGCAGACACCAATAGTACAACAACCCCAAATAATACGCCAACCTGGTACACAACCTCAACCAGTACCCGCCCAATAGCCAGCCAGTTTTTCCGCAATGTCCTGGTCAATATTTCTCCTGCAACAGTGGGTAACGCCTCTTCGTATACCGTTAAGACATCCTGGCAAACTGCTCAAAACGGTGTCTATACGCAGCTTCTTACTGCGACTTATCCTGGAATTGCATTCCCGATCACGGATACAGCAAACGCCAATAAGACAAGCTTGCCCTATCTAACCGTGAATCCACCGGCAAACAGCACAGCTCCATACAACAACACTAACACCGGCATTTTTAAAGGTGATTTGTTTCAGCTCCCTACCACCACGGGCGATATTTGGAATCCATTACCACCTACGGTTAAATTCGGCTTTGGCGCATCAACAGGCGGTTCCAGCAATTATCATGAGATTCAGGACGCTTATTTTACCGAGGGTTTGCCAGACCTAGCTATTACCCAGAACGCCCCTTCCGCTTCAGGAGGCATGGGAACCTTTCAGGTGATGGTCACCAACCTGGGTTCCACTATCGCGACCAATGCCACTTTTACTGCCACATTCAGCGGCTTGTCCAACATCCTTTGGTCTTGTATTCCCAGTGCAGGGTCTAGCTGTCCCGCCACCAATGGCTCTGGAGCTCCCACCAATGTGAACTTTTCTTTGGGCATTGTGGGCAATGTTACGTTTATCTTCAAGGGTCAGGCCGCTGCAGGATCGACCATCACGGATACGGTCTCGATAGCTGGGGCTTCAGGTTTTAACGACGCTGATACCACAAGCAATACTTCAACGGCCAGCATGACTATCGGCAGCAGTCCAACGCATCTAAATCTGTCACAACTGCCACAAACTAGCGACTCTGCCGCCAATAACACCGTTACCGGCGGACAAGTGCAAACTAGCACCCAAGTCTATGTCGCTCAGTATCATCCGGCCAACTGGTGGGGAGGGCTAGCAGCCTATAACTTAGTGATTACGGGTACAGGTACGGCCGCAAAGATAACCGGCCTGGCCAGTCTGGCAAATTGGGATGCCGGTTGCAAACTAACAGGAGGAATTTGTACAACGACAGGCACGACATATTCGGTGCCAACATCAAGTAGCCCCAGTAGTCGTGCCATTCTTACCTGGAATGACACAACAGGCATACCGTTTGCTTGGACTAATCTGAATTCGGCCCAAGTAAACGTGCTCAATACCGATCCCGCCATTGCCAGCAGCTCCTATAAATGTGGCGCTACAGGCACGACCACTTGTACCGGTAGTGATGTGCTCGATTATTTGATTGGTGTACGCACCAACGAACAAGCGGATATATCCCCCGGGCCTTTTCGTACCCGCACCGGAATTCTCGGCGACATCATTGATTCCAACCCGGTATTTGTGGGCAAACCGGCTGCGAGTTACCCAACCACAGCACCCTGGTATGACCTGCTGTATCCGGCACAAACAATGCCGGAAAATGCCACTACAAACAGCTACACGGCCTATAAGACGGCTCGGGCGACGCGTATGAACATGACCTATGTCGCCAGCAATGACGGTATGGTGCATGGTTTTAGGTCAGGCAAGTATGACTCTACCGGCACGGTTTATGATACGTCGACTAATGACGGCCTGGAATTGCTAGCTTACATGCCGGGAGTAGTGTTGACCAGCATCGCGCAAAATGGCGCAACGGCGTTCGCGAGCAACTACAACTTTACCGATCCGGCCTATACACACCACTTTTTTGTTAACGCCTCACCAGGGACTGGCGACCTCTATTACACTAGCGCCTGGCATACTTGGCTGGTGGGGGGGCTCGGTGGTGGTGGGCAAGCGATCTACGCGCTGGACATTACCAATCCTGCTAACTTTTTGCAGAGCAATGCCGCTAGCCTGGTCGTAAAAGAGCTCAACACAACTAATCTGACATGCAGCAATATTACCTCGTGCGCAAATGACCTCGGCTGGACCTATGGCACGCCAATCATCCGACGCATGCATAACGGCACTTGGGCTGTGATATTTGGTAATGGCTACAATAGCGCCAACGGTTATGCAGCTGTGTTCGTAGCAACCATTAACAGTAGCACCGGAGCCTGGGCAGTGTATGAGTTGCAAACTAACAGTCAGTTACCGAACGGTATTAATTACGTAAACTCTGCCGATCTGGATGGGGACAACATGATAGATTATCTTTATGCGGGGGATCTCTTTGGCAATGTCTGGCGGTTTGATGTAACCAGCAGCGACCCCGCTACTTGGGGTGCTTCAAAATTCGGGGGAACATCCGCTCAGCCTCTTTTTACCGCTACTAACGCCAGCGGGATAGCGCAGCCCATTACCACCGCTGTGCAAATACAAACAACTGAGCAGAATGGGCTAGCCAGGGAAATCATAATGTTCGGCACAGGCAAGAACTTGGAAGCCTCCGATTTGCTTCCGGACAACACGACCCACGGCGTGCAAAGCATCTATGGCGTCTGGGACTGGGACATGACAACCTGGAACGCAGCCAGTACGAAGCGCTACGCTTACCTGGCAGCTCCACAATCAATCACTCGCAGCAATCTGCAACAGCAAACCGTGACCGGAACTTACGACGGCAGTGGCAGTGGCAACACCTTCACCTCCAGCAGCACCACCGGCTACCGTACACTCTCCGGAACTACGGTATGCTGGCAGGGTTTAACGACTTGTTATAGCAGCAACAACGCTTTCGGTTTTTACTTGGATCTACCCTCCCTGGGCGAGGAAGTGCTTTATAATCCAATCATTGTAAATAAACTGTTCACTGTTAACACCACGATCCCATCGGCGGAGACAAAGGGAATGACTTGCTACCCGCCCACGCCTCCCGGTGGCTGGACTATGGCTATCAACCCGTTGAACGGCGGTGTCATTCTGACGGGAGGATCCGTCTTTAGCGACAGCAGCGGTAATTTTAGCAACATCAACAATTCACCTGTCAGTGGCATGTTTGTTAGCGCGGTGGGAACACCCAGCGTGATCACGTACAATAACTCAACTTACCTCCTCAACAAAACATCGAATAGTAGTGTGCTCGTACAACCATTTCAAAGCATCCCCATTGGGAAAAGATTAAACTGGATCGAGTTGCGATAACTGGAGTAGCAAATGAAAAATATCCGAACTCATAAGACTCGGCATGGCTTTACTCTCATTGAGCTAATGATTGCTGTGGCGATTGTCGGTATCCTTGCCGCAATTGCTATTCCCAGTTATACAAGCTATGTCCAAAAAGCCCGACGCACCTCGGCTAAAACTGCCTTACTTGATTTGGCCAGCCGCGAGGCGAAATACTACTCGACAAATAATGCCTACACCAATTCGATGACCAATCTTGGTTATGCCAGCGCCGGCCCCATTGCTGTGCCGGATGCCACTTCGAATTACTATAATTTGAGTGTTGCGTTTTTTAGTGGCACGACCGGATTTATCGGGACAGCCGCGCGGGCGGGAAGCCAGGCTACCGATACGTGTGGCTCGTTCACTCTTGATTATCTTGGGGTAAAAGGCGCAGGAGCTACCAATTGCTGGTAGACATGGGGGCTGTAAGCCAAAGCCGCTATTTCTTGGTTATTGTGAACAAACAATTATTGTCTGTAGGCCACCGTCTGCTTTGGGTATGTGGATGTCCATCATTGGCGATCTCTGAAAGGCAGCTTTAGAAATTATCCAGCTGTTAACGGGAATCTGGCGACTGTCTTTTGATGGCACACAGCCAAACTCCATGTTGCTAAATTGCTTGCCATAAAGCTGCCAGTCGCGACCGGCAGCTAGTGGCCGTGAGCTGACGACCAAAAATCTCAATGTAGTTAATTTCCAGTGTCCGCTTTGCATAGCCAAAGCGTGTGCCTTGGGCCATTTTAAAGTCTTTCTGCGCATCGGCTTTACGTCCTATAATATATTTTATAGGATCTAAATCCAATCTTAAACCCTTTCACCACATTTCCGGTTTTACACAAAACATGAATTTTGAAGCAGAACGTTGGATTTAATTACGGCAGATATTGCCTGAGTTCGAGTATAAAGATTGGTATTTCATATGGGTTCTGTGGAAGAACCCCCAAAAGTGTTCGTTCTGAGCTAAGCCTCTTGTCATTTTCAGAAGGCGACTGCATTGGTTGTTGGGACTATTTTTTATTGGTGCGTTCAATTTGTAGAACAGCGTCAAGCAATGCTAATGAATTGCCTGCATCGGATGCGTAGACTGTTCGTGTCCTTGGGTCATAGGACACCATGACGAACGGGACTGAGGTGCGCCCAGTATTCCGGGGCGCTTGACGCTTGGAGCGGTAGGCTCTGCATACCTCCCTCTTTTCGGCAAGCTGCTGATTGATTTTCTTCCAGTCAAAGAAATAGTCGGGATACAACCGGCGCATGTCACGCTTGTCCTGCGGCTCAAGCGTGTAGTTGCGAATACGCATGATGTTGAAATTGCTTCTGCCGACTTTTACCGTAAGATAACAAAAGCCCTTTCTGGTCGTGATGAAGGCGCTGCCTTGCTTGCGTTTCATCGTTGCTTGCTCCATGTCAGGAATCGGATGCACTGGCGGATTGCAGTGCGGCATATAGGGGTTAATTAACCAAAAGAACGGTTTGTTCCACGCCACCCTTGGAGCCCTTGGTATTAGCGGCTTACAGACGAAATATCGATTTCAAAACAGGTAATAATATTTTTTATAGGCTATTAAATATTAAGAGAATAGCATCAATTGTAAAATTCATGTGTTGGGCTAAAAATTAAAAATATCAATTAGCGCTTCAAATTCAGTTTTAGATCGTGCCAGACATGTCAATAATGTATTAATTTTGCACTATGTTTTTTGCAATAGTTTTTACACTTAAATATGCAGTTACCTTACTAATATAGAATGATAAAAGCATGGAATTATAGGAGTGCAAAAAGTTTACTTTTTGCACTCATCAGCATTGATGCCATAAGCCACCAAACATTACTTTTCACTTTTTTGATGGATAGGCGTAAATAGCCAATTGAGATTTCAGAGTTTGTCAAAAATCCCCCGTTTTTATAATTGGTATAAAATACTTAATATGCGCGTAACAATATGAAATATATGGTTAAATGTGAAAAATGAAAGCTATAAATTTTTCCGGACAAGAAATATTATTTATATTCAACATGTTATATTAAATATTGCTGAGCGCCCTAGAATCGATTTTTTCTCTACAGACCACGAACGACAAGGGCTCCATGGGTGTCGTGGAACAAACCGTTCTTTTGGTTAATTAACTCCATTTTGGTGATGTGTTTCATAAGTTAGCTCCTTAAAATAGCTGTTTTAACAAAAAATAGCAGAGGGCGACATTGCCTCCTGTTCTTGATGCTTACTTTAACGAGGAAAAGCGCAAACAATTGGCAACAAATGCGCAAATAATGTGAAAACTTTAATCAACGACTTTATCCTGCAGATCATAACGATGGGTTATTCACAGGATAAGCCTGGCCAGGCCTGAATGATTCCAATGGGGTGTAATAAAGAATAGATATACACATAATCTGTGGATAACCCTGCCGGTAATATGCCCCAACAGTATGCCGGTTCTGACACACAGTCAGATTGACCAAATATTGGTCAATCTACCAGCAGTTCTTGATATCTTATTGATTTTAAAAAACCTACTGATGCATTTAACTGGAAAAGCCATCGTTATTAGTGGTATATTTTGGATGCTTTTTTACACCCACCCTGCACCTGAAGATTTCTATCCAGCGCCAGCGTAACCAATGCTTTTTGGAGGTAAATCATGAGTAATCCATCAACTACCGAGTATCTATCGACCCACGAGTTTTTCTCCGAGTTCAACGCTGACGATTTAAAATTCCTCTGCGAATGTTCGAGCACGTACGAGATAAAAATGGGGCAGATCCTGTTTCGACAGGGCGAAAAAGCGGACCGGTTCTATGTAGTCCGCAATGGGCGAATTTCCTTGCAAATGCCGGCGATTATGGGGCCAACCTTGGAGATCCAGCCGCTGGATAATGATCAGATTCTGGGGTGGTCTTGGCTGATATCACCCTATAAATGGAATTTTCAAGCCAAGGCCGAAGAGGACTCGGAATTGCTCCAATTTGACGGTGCCGCCTTACTGGCACGATGCGAGCAGGAACCGAAGTTCGGCTACGAGTTGTTAAAGAAATTTGCAACATTGATGTCGGAGGGCCTCAATGCAGCACGCCAGAAAATGATGGATGAATGGAATCCAGCCGGGTTTGCTTAGTCGTAGTGGAGAGTACGTAAAACCCGACGAGGCAGTTGGGTAACTGGTTATCCTTGATTTCAAAGGAGGCGATATGAAAACTAAATATGGGTTATTAGAGAATTATGGTGGCGGCATTGACTTGGATGAATTTCGAGAAATGGTTGCAGTAAATGCTTACTACAGAGCCAAAAAAAGAGGTTTTAAATCCGTTCATGAAATGGATGACTGGTTTGAAGCCGAGAAGGATATAAAAAGCCTACGTCGCTATTGGCTCCGATAAATTGTGATTTAGTTAATCTGTCCAACAAACGGAGGTTTGATGAACAACCCAAAAAACACCCTTTTTAGGTAGTGTCACTTTTCTAAGTCGGTGTCAGCGGATTGTCAAAGTCGATGTCAGCAGCAAGATTAGGTGTGTGACAAGATCTCATAAGAATAGAGTCGCAAAAGTGTATCGAATATATGCACTTTCGCGCCATAACTTTTGCGACACAAAAAAACGTTGAATTTAATGGGGTTGCCTGGTTGTCGCAAAACGCCTAATTTTCGCGACAACCTATTCTTATTGCTTTACAGGTATCTGTTTTGCCAAATGACCCCTAATCGCACGAATGTTTGTTTACCCATTTTTGCGCCGTGCTGACGCTGACTTCGACAATTTGCAACGTGCTGACATCGACTTTGATCGCGGCTGACATTGACTATGACATTTTAGTTGTCGCCCGTCGAGGTGGTAAGCGGGTTAAAGCTTATTTCTGCTGACACTGACTTTGAAAAGTCACATAGTGAAAGAGGGGTAAAAATGTTAATATAGTCGTCAATCTATCAAAACAAGTAAAGTGTTCATGAATCAAAAAATTGGTTACGCCAGAGTATCGACTGATGATCAACATTTGGACCTCCAAAACGATGCCTTAAAAAAGGCCGGCTGCGATGTTATTTACGAAGAAAAAGCCATTGGCAAAAATACTTAACGGCTTGAACTTGAGCAATGCCGTAAAGCCCTAAGGGCAGGGGATACCTTGATGGTTTGGCGACTGGACAAGTTGGGGCGATCACTGCCTGATCTGGTGAGGATTGTCACTGAACTTGAACGTGATGGCATTGGCTTTGAAAGCCTGACAGAGAAGATTGAAACCACGAATGCCAACGGTAAACTGACTTTTCATATCTTTGCGGCCTTGGCTGAATTTGAAAGAAACCTGATTCGCGAACGTACCCATGCCGGTCTGACTGCCGCAAGAGCCAGAGGCAGGAAAGGCGGAAGAAAACCGGCGCTAGATGAAAAGCAGATTCGAGAAATTAAGGCGTTAATGCGTGATCCGTCGGTCAATATCACCAATGTTGCTGAGCGCTATAAAGTTTCTCGTACAACACTTTATAAGTATGCTGGTTCAATCTGTTTGTAAGTTCTCAAAAAATCACCTCCCAAAGTAGCCAAAATTTGAAAGATTGAAAATCGTCTGTAGGATTTTCTGGACAAGAGGTACAAAGTTTGATGCAGCGTAAAATCCTTGGAAGCCTGCACCCGACTGATGCCAAAGTGTTGAGTCAACGACGCAGTCCGCTCCAAAATACCGTCGCCTCCAGTAAAGTAAGCCGCTGTCGTTGTTCCCATTTTAAATATTGCAAAAGTGTATTAACTAGGTTAGATTTAATTTAAATGTATTAAAAGATTATTGCTTTATTTTAGCTAGCGTCTGGCATCCCATGAAACTTTCTGATCGAGAATATAATGACGGTTTATTATGCAATGTATATCACAATAGAAATGGATATCTATGAATGCACCTCAATTAACTAGTTGTTTGGCCAAAACTTATGGTGAAAAACAAGCGGGGCGGCATGTTTTAAATCATTGTCAAATTGTAGGTGAAGTGGCAAAAGAGCTTATAGCCAGAATGCCTGAATGGCTACGCAAAGATTTATTTCCCAAAGGCTCTGAGCTAATTGCTGCTTGTCATGATATTGGAAAAATCAGCCCTACCTTTCAAGAAAAAATTTATCGCGGTATTGAGGGGTATAAATGGAATTCACTGCCTGGATTAGAAAATATCATCGACCCCAGCATGGAAAATCATCCCACAACTGGATGGAGCGGTCATGCAGGGGTCAGTCAAGCAGCAGCAAAAAAACTCAAGGCCGGCAAATACATTCCTGAAATTTTAGGACAACATCACGGCAATTCACCGCGTTTATCATATAATGCAGAAGCTGAAGTATTTGGTGGTCAATTATGGCAACAACGCCGTGAAGAATTAGTTACCCAACTAAAAGCTTTATTAAAGTGTGATTTTCCCTTAATCAAAAGCCCAGAACAGGCACGCGTTTTGGCAGGACTAACATCAGTTGCTGATTGGATTGGCTCATCATCATTGTTTGATAATCCGGTAGATGCTTGGCAGCCCCTTATTAAACAAGCTTTAGATAACGCCGGATTTATACGTCCAAAAATCAAAACCGATTTAACCTTTTTTGATATTTTCAACTTTCAACCACATGAAAGCCAAGAAAAACTGTTTACTAATGCTACTCAAGCAGGCGTTTATATTTTAGAAGCACCGATGGGGCTTGGTAAAACCGAAGCTGCACTTTATGCCGCCTACAAAGCCATGAGTGACGGACAAGCGACCGGCATTTATTTTGCCTTACCGACTCAACTGACGTCTGACAAAATCCATGAGCGGGTGAATCAGTTTTTAGACAAAATTATTGCTACCGACAGTTTGCATCAAAAAGCTTTGTTAGTGCATGGCAATGCCTGGCTAAAACAAACGGAATTGGGTGTTGAAGGTAATCCAAATGGCTCATGGTTTGCTGCCAGTAAGCGCGGCGTATTGGCTCCGTTTGCGGTGGGCACCATTGATCAAGCGTTAATGGCCGTAATGAATGTCAAACACGGATTTGTGAGAACCTTTGGGCTTGCGGGTAAAGTAGTGATTCTTGATGAAGTGCATAGTTACGACGCTTATACCGGTACGATTTTGGATGAACTGGTTAAACAACTGCGTGAATTGCACTGTACTGTCATTATTTTAAGTGCGACGCTGACCCAGGAACGACGCGAAAAATTGTTAACGCAAGCTGTTAGCAAACAAGGTTATCCACTTATTTCGGTTAAATCTCATCAGGCTGAATTACAAGAATTAACCGTTACACCTTTGCCAACCAACAAGGTTGAGGTTTATTGTTGTCAATCCGATGACCAAGCAATTGATGAGGCTCTAAAACGAGCCGAACAAGGGCAACAAGTCTTGTGGATTGAAAACACCGTTGCCGAAGCACAACAGAGGTTTCGACTGTTAAATAATTATGCCAGTAACATGGGCGTTGAATGTGGGTTGTTACATTCTCGGTTTTTAAAAACCGATAGAGAAAACAATGAAAATTATTGGGTTACCTTGTACGGTAAAGACAACGCATCGGCACGACAAGCTAAAGGTCGCATTTTAATCGGCACACAAGTATTAGAACAATCACTGGATATTGATGCTGATTTTCTTGTGAGCCGCTTTGCGCCTACAGATATGTTATTGCAACGCTTAGGTCGATTGTGGCGACATGAAAAAAGCTTTAGGCCCACTCAAGCAAAACGGGAGGCGTGGCTGTTAGTGCCTGATCTGGATGCAGCGATTGAAAATATTAAATTATTTGGTAACAGTGCAAAAGTTTATAACCCCTACGTCTTGTGCCGCAGCTTAGCAGTTTGGCACAAGTTGATGGAAGTGGTATTACCCGATCAAATTCGTACATTGATTGAAACAACTTATAGCGAACAAAACGAAACAGGCATGTTGCAGGCTTATAAAGCTGAATTGGAAAAAAAGCGGCGTGAATTAAAACAACTTGCACAATTTGGTTTATCAACAGCAGGAATAACTTTACCTGAAACAGCCAGCACTCGTTACTGCGAGCAAGATAGTGTGCAAGTTTTGCTATTGAGTAACTATCAACACAATGCCGATAAAAAAGGCACAGAGATTACCTTACTCAACAACGAGAAAATTCTGTTACCGCGCGGCATAAAATTTAAAGATAAATCGCAATGGCGTGAATTGGCGGCCACTTTATTGAAAAACTCCCTGCAAGTCGCGGATCATTTTGCCCCGAAAGCGGTGTCTATTAAAGAATTAGCGTGGCTTAGAGAATATTTTTATCTGGGTGATCCATCGCAGGGCGAAAGCCTGTTGCGTATCGCCATTGTTAATGATTGTGATGAAGTTAAAAATTTGATGGGTGGCGTAGCATCTGATAATTATCAACTCAGCTATGATAAAATCATAGGTTATCAAGCTGCAAAATAGGTTAATGAGGCCGGATGGATATTAATTTATATTAGGAAAATAAATAAAATTAATTAGGAATTTGCATATATCATAAAATATCAATATACTTACAACTGTGAGCTCTCATTCCTCACGACCGTGAGGGTGTTTCTTAGGAGTTTGCTTATTAGCTCTAAAGTTATTTATTTTCCCCACAACCGTGGGGGTGTTTCAAAAAAACCAAAGGTGATTTGATGATAGAAGAACGTTTTAATTTGATTGATTCACCTTGGATACCCATTGCCGATGTGGGCCGCGTAAGTTTAAAGCAAATTTTTAGTGAGCCTAATTACCGTGCATTAGGTGGAAATCCCGTGCAGAAAATCGCCTTAACCAAGCTACTCCTTGCCATTGCACAAGCGGCTTCAACTCCGGATGATAATGATGACTGGGAAGCCTTAGGGACAGAAGGATTGGCGGCCAACTGTTTGGTTTATTTAGAAAATAAGCACGACCGCTTTTATTTGTACGGTGAAAAGCCATTTTTACAGATGCCAACCATTGCATCCGCCGCAACACAAAGCATTGGTGCGGTTTTACCCGAAATTGCTACCGGCAACACAACAGTTTTAAACACACTACAAATGGAAACAGCTTTAAGTGATGCCGACAAAGCTCTATTAATCGTCCAACTGATGGGCTTTGGTTTAGGGGGGAAAAAAACCGATAACTCGGCTGTGCTGTCAGTCGGTTATGCAGGCAAATCAAATGCTACTGGAAAATCTTCTACAGGCAAGCCAGGTACCGCCTTAGGATTTATGGGCTTTTTGCATAATTTTTTACAAGGCGAATCATTATTACAAACCTTGTGGCTAAATATTTTGACACATGAACAAATAAAAGACCTACCTTACACCAATGGCTTAGGCGTTGTGCCATGGGAAAAAATGCCTGAGGGTGAGGATTGTGAAATAGCTAAAAATCTCCAAAACAGTTTAATGGGGCGATTATTACCTTTATCACGATTTTGTTTGTTTAATGAAATTGGCTTGCATTATTCCGAAGGTATTACCCATCTTGACTATAAGTTTGGCATGGTTGACCCTAGCGTTGCCGTGAATTTTTCCGGCAATACCAGCAAAGTGCTATGGGTGGACACAGAACGAAGACCGTGGCGTTTTTTAACAGCATTATTGGGCTTTATGGAAGCCAACAGCGGCGGCTTTGAATGTTATTACGTCCGCCAAGGGTTATTAAGAGCAACCGAAACACAAATTTCAAAAGTTGGCTTGTGGTCGGGCGGTTTAAGAGTGAGTAGTAATGCGGGCGAACAATATGTTTCCGGGTCGGATGATTTTGTAGAATCTTTGACCCTGATGAATTGTGCTGACTTGGGAAAAATTTGGTATAGCCACTTGAAACAAGAAATGGCAGAACTGGATCAACTTGCCAAAATCGTTTACGGAGCAACAATGAGCTTTTTCAAAGATCAAAAAGTGGAAGGTAAAAATCAAGCAGCAATGGCAAGCAATCTTTTTTGGCAACTGTGCGAACGAAAATATCAGGATTTAGTGATTAACTGCAAAGATATTAATCAAACTAAAGCGTTACGCAAAGACTTTTCTCTATTTGCCAGCAAGGCTTATAACAGTTACTGCCCAAAGGATACTGCACGGCAACTCGACGCTTGGGCTAAAAATATGCCAAATCTCAGTAAATATTTAAAAGAGACCCAACAACCTAAGGCTGAAGCATGAGCAACATAAATAAACCTAATAAGAGCGAACAGTTCGTTCAATTTATCATTGATCTAACACAAAAAGATAATCGCGCGGCGGCAGCCTTAAAACGTGCAGATAATCCCGCCACAGAATATCAAAGCTGGGAATACCTCGCCCGATTTATCGACATCGACAAGGATAATGAACGCTTGCCTTACGCCACCATAGCCTGTGCAATAGCTAAAGCTAAGGCAGAACATAAAGGCACGATACGTATCGGTGAAGCGATTGCCCATTGCTATGAAGACGGTAATAATAACGACCAGGCAAAAGTTAAATTACGCCGCTTATTAGCCTGTGATTCTGTTGAAGAGGCTTGTCGGATATTGCGACCATTACTTAGTTTGATTAATTCAAAAGCGGGGATTCAACTGGATTATGCCAGGTTATTACAAGATTTATATTGGTTTAATGCCGATAACCAACAGGTTAAATCACGCTGGGCGCAAGATTTTTACCACCATTATTCAATCGACGAGGCAAGCGTATGATTGCCAGTGCTCTTCATTTAAGCCGCTCCGATGTCAAAGTTTTAAAAATCACCGATGCTTACTCCTTAAATCGGGTTGTTTATGATCTTTTTGACGATATTCGTAGCGATGAGGACAAACAAAAAAGTATTTCCAGTGGAATATTATACGCTGACAAGGGGGGGGATTTTAACGGACGAAAAATCTTAATATTATCCAATCGTCAGCCGACTATTCCAGATCACGGTGAATTGTTGATTAAAAAAATTACCGATAGTTTTTTGGATTATCAGCAGTACCGGTTTGAAGTCGTGGTTAATCCAACAAAACGTAACAAACTAGAACGTAATGAAACAGGCAAGAAAGTAAGTGGGAAAATTATCGCCTTACGAAAACGTGAAGAGATTGCCGATTGGTTTATCAACAAAGCGCCTCAGTGGGGTTTTGAAGTGAGTCCTGAGCACCTTGAGATTGGGACTGTTTCTGTCAAACAATTTGAAAAAAAGAAAGAGGGTCCAACGATTACCCAAGGACAAGCAATCGTGCAGGGACGCTTAATGGTTATTGATAAAACTAAATTCGTACAAAGTTTTCAGCAAGGCATTGGACGCGGACGCGCTTTTGGTTGTGGGCTTTTGCAAATTGTACCGCTTTAAGGTCAGAACCTAATGAACATAACCATCGACACATCAGCATTGATTGCAGTTATCACCAATGAACCTAAAAAGAGCAGAATTGTGCAACTAACGGTTGACACAAATCTGCTGGCACCACTTTCTGTGCATTGGGAAATAGGTAATGCTTTTTCGGCAATGATAAAAAGAAATCGCATCACAGCCTTACAGGCACAATCATGTATTGCCTTGTATCAACAAATTCCCCTTGAACTTGTTGATATAAATCTGGCTAAAACAATTGTTCTAGTTGAACAGTTAAAGATTTATGCTTATGACGCTTATTTGATTCAATGTGCTTTGCAAACAAAAACGCCGTTGCTAACGTTAGATACCGGGTTAATTCAAGCCGCTAAAGCAGTCGGCATTACTATTTTTGAGTGATTAACATGCATGCTTATAATTTTTCTGAAGCCAAACAAAATCTTAGCTTTGTTTTTGAACAAGCTGTTTTAGAGGGGGGTGTTCAAATCAAGGGTGAAGATGGTCAAGTTTTTATGTTGACTCCGGTAATCGAAAAAAAATCACCACTTGATATACAAAGTGTCTCTCTTGATTTAACGGCTGATGAAATTGTCGGTTTTATACATGAGAGTCGTAGGTAGTTCTTTCGTACATTTTATTTTCCTCATGCCCATAAGGGTGTTTTTGCTTAACTTAATCATGGATAAATTATGAACAACCCGTTTCAAGGTAAAATTATTGAGTTTCATATCCTGCAATCGTTTCCGGTAAGCTGCTTAAACCGAGATGATGTTGGCAGCCCGAAATCAGCGATTGTTGGCGGCGTGCCGCGTGCCCGTGTCAGTTCACAGTGCTGGAAACGGCAAGTACGTTTGGAGATGAATAAATTAGACGTTATTCACGGCGATAGAACTAAATTAATCTCTGAAATGATTGCTAAAGTTTGCCGCATCAAGGGCGCAACGGAAGAGCAAGCAAAAGCATGCGGCGATAAAATCGAACAAATTTTCATCAAGAAAAAAGAGGAAAAAAAGCCTAAAAAAGCAAAGGAAGGTGAGGTAATTGAAGAAGTCGCTGATGCCGGCAATGATAAAACCGATACGCTATTATTCTTAAGCCCAAAAGAAATCGACATTCTTTCCGAAGCATTTTTAAAACAAGAATTTAATCCCGATCATGTTATCACGCAAAAAGACGCTAAAAAACAAGCCAAAGAAATGGCGGCGTTGATTGGTTCTGTTTCTCAAGCAGTAGATGCGCTGGATATTGTCCTGTTCGGACGCATGGTTGCTCAGGCCGCAGAATTGAATGTGGAAGCATCTTGCTCTTTCGCGCATGCCATTTCGACCCACAAATCCAGTTCTGAAGTAGAATTTTTCACAGCCGTTGATGACTTGCAAACTGAACAAGGTGCAGGACACATGGGGAGCCTAGAGTTTAACTCGGCAACTTACTATCGATATATCAGCTTAAATGTAGGCCAGCTTTATGACTCATTAGCCGGACAAAGTTTACCGGATGCGATTGACGCATTTACCAAAGCTTTATTTGTAGCGGTGCCAAGTGCGAGACAAACCACCATGTCAGGCGCATCGCCTTGGGATTTTGCGAAAATATTGGTGCGTAAAGGACAGCGCTTGCAAGTACCCTTTGAAAAGCCTGTTGTAAAAGCAAAAGACGGTGGTTTTCTGCAACCCAGTATCCAAGCGTTAACTGATTATTTAAGTAAAGCAGAAAAACTACACGGCTCTTTGTTTGGCAAGCAAGCTGAATATACCTTTGGCGAAGATGACAGCTTTAGCATTGATGATTTAGTGGCCGCATTAAAAAAACACGTCGAGGTTTAGCATGACAACCCGTTATTTATTGCTGTGGTTTCAGGCTCCACTGCAATCGTGGGGGCATGATTCCAAATTCGGGCGGCGCGATACACTTAACTTTCCGACCAAATCCGGCGTGTTGGGGTTGGTTTGTAGCGCCTTGGGGGCGGGCGGTGAACAAAGTGAATTATTGGCTGAGTTTGCACCGCTTAAACAAACTGTCATTTCATTTGTACGGAGTCGCAAAACCTCGCAAGATGCGTTCATTAAATGCGATCGCGAACCCTTGTTAAGGGATTTTCATATGGTTGGTAGCGGTTACGACGACAAAGATCCATGGGCTAGTTTGCTAATCCCTAAAACCAGTACCGGTAAAAAAGCCGTGGGTGGTGGTGCTAAAATGACCTATCGCTATTACCTGCAAGATGCCTATTTCGCGGTGTTACTGCAAGTGCCGACAATCAGAGCCGATACCATTATTGAAGCACTTAAAAATCCGGTATGGGATGTTTTCTTGGGCAGAAAAAACTGCGTCCCTACGGATTTTATTTATCACGGACTCTACGCTGACGAAGACTTGGCGAAAGAACAAGCCTTGAAGATTGCAGCAGATAAAAACCTGTTTGAAGATTTTCGTGTGTTATGCGGTGAGCATGAGGGTGAAGTATTGACCTTAATGGATGTTCCCCTTCAGCTTGGTGAACACAAGCGGTACCGAGATCGTCGAGTGACTGTGATTACTACTTAAGCGTTAACGCTCTTTAACAAACTGGTTTTCCTCACGTCCGTGGACTGTTTTTTTTTTATTGGGTGGTGTTATGGCAAAAGAAGATTCCGATATTACCCGACTGATTATAAAAGTTACCCGCGACACATTACCGCAAGTCAGCAGTAAATACCCTTTTATTTATCTGGAAAGGGGGCGGCTGGAGATCGACGATAGCAGTGTCAAATGGATAGACAGTGAGAGCAACGTGGTACGTTTACCCATTGCAACCCTGAATTGTTTATTACTAGGCCCAGGGACTTCGATTACGCACGAAGCCGTCAAAGTTATCTCAGCGTCTAATTGCGGTATTTGTTGGGTGGGCGAAGATAGCCTGCTATTTTATGCGGTAGGTCAAACCGCCACATCCAATACACGCAATTTTCGCAAACAGATGCTTTTGGCGGCTGATGAGAAGAAATCGCTCGAAGTTGTTCGCCGTATGTATGCGCGGCGTTTCCCCAAAGCCGAGTTGGCAGGTAAAAATCTAAAAGAAATGATGGGCATGGAAGGCTATCGGGTGCGCGAACTATACCAACAAAAAGCCTTGGAGTATAAAATAGGCTGGAAAGGTCGATCTTATGTGCCGGGTAAATTTGAATTGGGTGATATGACTAATCAAATTATGACCTCAGCCAATGCCGCGTTGTACGGTATTATTAGTTCAGCGGTGCATAGCATGGGATATTCGCCACATATTGGTTTTATCCACTCCGGCAGTCCACTGCCGTTTGTTTACGATATGGCTGATTTGTACAAAGAAAATCTATGTATCGATTTAGCGTTTGCCTTAACGCTTAATATGGCTGGGCGCTATAATAAACATAAAGTAGCTGAAAGCTTTAGGAAGCGAGTAATTGAAATGGATCTACTGGCTATTATAGGACCTGATATTGAAGAAATGCTGGGAGGTAAAAATGCTCGTCGTGATAGCTAATGATCTGCCCCCTGCTGTCAGGGGTCGAATGAAACTCTGGTTTGTCGAACCGCGTCCCAATGTGTTCGTTTCTGGCGTGAAGGACTCGGTAGGTAAAGCCGTAGTCGATTATCTGTATGAACACTGCCCACCGGAAAGCGGGTTAATGATTTTTCGCCGTACCAATGATGCGCCTGGCTATGAGATTCGTGGTATTGGAGATACTCGTCGCAGTATTATCGAAATTTCCGGTTTACAGTTAGTTCAGGAAAAAAGTGCAACTACTACATCTTGTGCTTAGAATAAACTAATACCACAAGATGTTGGTGTCTTCCCCACGCCCGTGGGGGTGTTTCTTACTGTAATCGGTGCTGGCAATGGTATATTTAGTCTTCCCCACGCCCGTGGGGGTGTTTCTAACTAATCGGCGGCATAACTCTGAAAAAGTAAGTCTTCCCCACGCCCGTGGGGGTGTTTCTTAACCAAGCAGTTTTGCCAGTGCCAGGACTACGTCTTCCCCACGCCCGTGGGGGTGTTTCTGTAGACGGCCTGTTTGATGACGACAAAGGCCAGTCTTCCCCACGCCCGTGGGGGTGTTTCTAATCCGTGGCAACGGCACCACGACGGCACGCTGTCTTCCCCACGCCCGTGGGGGTGTTTCCAGAGCCAACCTGATAGAATAAAAGTTCTCACAGTCTTCCCCACGCCCGTGGGGGTGTTTCTTACACGGCCCCCTGCCGGTTCCCTGGCTAGGGGTCTTCCCCACGCCCGTGGGGGTGTTTCTGATTACTTCCTCAGTCATGTGCATTGGTGGGGGTCTTCCCCACGCCCGTGGGGGTGTTTCTTACCTTGCCCTAAAAATTACCACGCTAACATAGTCTTCCCCACGCCCGTGGGGGTGTTTCTCGTTGAAGCATTGCACGGCGTTGTTAAGCCGGGTCTTCCCCACGCCCGTGGGGGTGTTTCTCAATCATGGTTTTTTCCTGCCCTACAAGCGTCGTCTTCCCCACGCCCGTGGGGGTGTTTCTCTTCAGGGTGTGGTAGAGGTTGTTTGCTTTCAGTCTTCCCCACGCCCGTGGGGGTGTTTCTACGTCCGCTTTTTTTTTGCGTATAAGTTACTGGTCTTCCCCACGCCCGTGGGGGTGTTTCCAGTTTTACAGCGGCATTTATGTCGGAATACGCGTCTTCCCCACGCCCGTGGGGGTGTTTCCACTTTCTTTGTTTACCCTTGATGGACGTATAGGTCTTCCCCACGCCCGTGGGGGTGTTTCGTCACCGTGATTACCTTATAAAAGTAGCAGATCGTCTTCCCCACGCCCGTGGGGGTGTTTCTGCTTACTGTTGTTGCAATTTTATTATTGAAGGGTCTTCCCCACGCCCGTGGGGGTGTTTCTTACGTCTGAGACAAAAACTGCTTCTTTTGACAGTCTTCCCCACGCCCGTGGGGGTGTTTCTAGATGGTAGCGTTCCGAGCAGCACGGGCGGGTGTCTTCCCCACGCCCGTGGGGGTGTTTCTATTCCTATCCTTAGAAACCGGATCAGGCATATGTCTTCCCCACGCCCGTGGGGGTGTTTCCAGGTACGGAAGTAACAGTTGCAATCAAAGCGGGTCTTCCCCACGCCCGTGGGGGTGTTTCTTAAGGCACAAGAACGCGCTCAACGATTGGCAGGTCTTCCCCACGCCCGTGGGGGTGTTTCTAAAATGCCAAATTTATTATTGGATGTAGCGTTGTCTTCCCCACGCCCGTGGGGGTGTTTCTAGATTCTTTTATATAGAGAACAGCAACATGCTGTCTTCCCCACGCCCGTGGGGGTGTTTCTAGATCAAAAAGCACCCATGCTGGATTGCTCGAGTCTTCCCCACGCCCGTGGGGGTGTTTCCAAGTACATCTTGGGACTTGAGAATACCGGCAGGTCTTCCCCACGCCCGTGGGGGTGTTTCCAGGTTATTGAAAATAGCCAAGTCGATACCAGGGTCTTCCCCACGCCCGTGGGGGTGTTTCTCGACTTTGCAGCTCACGTATTAGCGGAAGCACGTCTTCCCCACGCCCGTGGGGGTGTTTCTCGACACAGCTAAAAAGCTACCAGACGAATGGGGTCTTCCCCACGCCCGTGGGGGTGTTTCCATCACGTTTTATATTATGTGTACGATATGAAAGTCTTCCCCACGCCCGTGGGGGTGTTTCCCAATAAAGTGCTTAGAGTAGCAAGTACAAGATGTCTTCCCCACGCCCGTGGGGGTGTTTCTGTTTTTCACTCTTACGCGATGATTGCCCTGCAGTCTTCCCCACGCCCGTGGGGGTGTTTCTTCCTATAGTCGTTAATCGTTAATCGTTAATTAGTCTTCCCCACGCCCGTGGGGGTGTTTCTGACTACACCTGAAAAACTAAATATTCAATACAGTCTTCCCCACGCCCGTGGGGGTGTTTCTGATACTACTTTTTTAACGTCTAAAATTAGCGCGTCTTCCCCACGCCCGTGGGGGTGTTTCCGACAGACTGTGTGCCCGCAGCGTTTAGTACCAGTCTTCCCCACGCCCGTGGGGGTGTTTCCAGCTAAACGGCATTAGACTTGAAGGGCATTCAGTCTTCCCCACGCCCGTGGGGGTGTTTCCAACGGATAAAGGATGATCCAGAAGCTTTTAAAGTCTTCCCCACGCCCGTGGGGGTGTTTCTGTTAAGAACGGGCTACCTACCGGGGCATTGCGGTCTTCCCCACGCCCGTGGGGGTGTTTCCAACAAGCCAATGCGATTATTGCAAGGTCAACAGTCTTCCCCACGCCCGTGGGGGTGTTTCCCTGATAGTGAACGTAATCACACTAAACCCCAAGTCTTCCCCACGCCCGTGGGGGTGTTTCCAAAAGGCGGGGTCATCTTCCGGTGAAGTGAAAGTCTTCCCCACGCCCGTGGGGGTGTTTCTCGATGAGCTGCCACAAGCCGTGCCTGCGATCCGTCTTCCCCACGCCCGTGGGGGTGTTTCTTATTTATCCGCCAAAGCGCCGCTGACGAAGACGTCTTCCCCACGCCCGTGGGGGTGTTTCCAACTACGAGGCTCTCAAACTGGAACGAGACGAGTCTTCCCCACGCCCGTGGGGGTGTTTCCAAAAAAAAACGGCTTTCCCGCTAAGAAAATAAGTCTTCCCCACGCCCGTGGGGGTGTTTCTCATAATATGGGACAATATACCCGATTTGAAAAGTCTTCCCCACGCCCGTGGGGGTGTTTCCAAAAGCGACAGCATTGCCACCTTTGAGAATGGGTCTTCCCCACGCCCGTGGGGGTGTTTCTTACCATTAATACCCAAGCGACCGATGCTAAAGGTCTTCCCCACGCCCGTGGGGGTGTTTCTTTACAGTTAAAAATAAGCGCGTATGTAATTTTTAGGAGATTTAAACTGGCTGATTTTTTCGTACCGAGAATAAAGAGTTTGTCTTAAATATAGACCGACGTAGAGGCTCATAGAATAACGAAAGCTCAGGCTATAGGCCAATGTATCATAAGTTTGTCCGCGTGCCACACATTTACGATCGCTTATAAAGCCTGTGAAACTTTAGAGCCTTTTGTTTATTAGCACCCCTCACTAAAGGGGACGCTACTCTGCAACCTGATAAAAGCAACAATGTCAGAACAAAAATAGCTCACAGAGAGCATCCCAGGCTAGCAAATTATTAAACGTTAATAGTATGAACTTGACATAGTTTAGCTTGTTTTCAAAAGTGAAAATTTGCCCACTTCAGTAAGTCACAACTAATTTCTCTCATCATCTGGTTTTGGATAGCAAAATAACAGCAAGGTTGATGCGATTTATTGAATGGCGCTGCGTATTTGATGTGGCTTATACTGTTTCTCTTCATTTTGCGCAATTTGCTAATCAAAACTATGTATAGTGAGCTACCAGTAATGTCTTGTAGCTCTAAGAGCAGAAGGCAAAATCAAACTCATCTATACATAGTTAGGTACTATACATAGGGGCCGGTCTTCGCCATAAAAATACAGCCGGTCAAACGGGATGTTTTCTGCAACCCAGTCGGCGACTTCGCGCATGTTTTCATCGTCAACGATAAAATCAATGGCTGCGCCCAAACGTGGGCAGATCAGCTTCTTTTTGGAATTGAGTTCGTGTGCGGCATGTTGATCAAGCTTTGGGGCAACCCGTTTGTTAATGTGTTTGCCCAACTCATGCGAGCAAAAACCGTAGGTCAGTTTAATCATGCCAAAGTAGTCAATCACCGGATCAAGAATGTGCGTGGCTAGCTCATACAGGGCGGTATAGCTGTCCGGTTGTTGGGGGCAATTGGCTAAGCCGGTCGTTTGTTGGGTTTCGCCGCATTCAATGAGTTGCCGATAAGTGAGGTTTTGGCCACAGAGACCATCTATTTCCGGAATGGTTTGGCTGCGTAGTAAGGCAAAACCGTTAATTTCCCACCGAGCCTTAGCAAGACTCTCCCATAACTGATCCTGTCTGGGGCCATAGCCGCTTAAATCAAATAAATTTAAGGCTTGCAGCTGCTCATCAAAGTTCAGTTGTTCGGCATAATTACAAAATTCTTCATTGATGATGCGTGATTTTAAGTACAAATAAGTTGGTTCGTAGTCTTCGCCATAGTGATAAAGATCAAAGGACTGGGTACGCAGGTTAATTTTGACGCGTTCCAGTAAACTCGGTAACGGCAGGTTTTGAAAATCATCGTAGCGCATTAAACTAAGCTTGCCGGATTGGCTATGGATTTTGATGACATCCGTTTGTTCTATGTCGCCATACAGAACGGTTGCACAGCCACAGTAAATCCGGAGCAGGGCAGGGAGTTGTTCAACCCTGTCCGAATGGAGATGCAAAGCGGCTTCGTCATC
>Ga0208495_1000117_pt1 | contig 46865 bp, 42 predicted proteins | sample CryBogmetaGMA14M_FD_184551 | JGI IMG/M metagenome (GOLD analysis project Ga0208495, IMG submission 184551) | Freshwater microbial communities from Crystal Bog, Wisconsin, USA - MA14M (SPAdes) | ecosystem: Environmental > Aquatic > Freshwater > Lake | place: Crystal Bog, Wisconsin, USA...
GGATAGGCTTACATGATTATGGCCAAGACAGACTCCATTCGCGACGTAATTGCGTTTCCAAAAACACAGAAGGCCGCATGTCTTTTGTCCGATGCGCCTTCTAAAGTCAGTATAGAACAATTAATGGAACTTTCTTTGAAAATTGTTCAATCTTAAATTTATTGGAGAAAAATGATGGCGAAATTGAGTAAAACAAAGAAATCCCCCGTTAATAAAAATAAAAAAAACCGGAAATATGAGTTAAAGGAACTTGATGAGCCTAATTTATATAAAGATATATTCCCCTACTCTGAAGTAAGCAAAGTTATTTTTGACCACAAAATATTACCCCTTAGCCAGGCTGAGGAAATATTCATCACAGACACTACTTTTCGAGATGGACAGCAAGCTCGGCCTCCTTATACAGCTCAACAAATTGTTGATATTTTTCAACTTTTAAGTAAGCTGGGCGGGCCCAATGGTGTAATCCGGCAATCAGAGTTTTTCCTTTACAGCAAAAAAGATAAGGAAGCAGTAGAAAAATGCCAGGCACTGGGTCTGCGTTATCCGGAGATCACCGGCTGGATTCGTGCTGCAAAAGAAGACATTCATTTGGTCAAGGAAGCTGGACTTGCGGAAACCGGAATACTTACTTCTGTTTCCGATTATCACATTTTTCTTAAGCTGAATAAAAAAAGAAGCGAGGCTATGGATGATTATCTGGGAATCGTCAAATCCATTTTGGAATTAGGCATCATTCCCCGCTGTCATTTCGAAGACGTTACCCGCGCAGATATTTATGGCTTTTGTATCCCCTTTGCTTTGGAACTAATGAAACTTCGGGAAGAAAGCGGCATTGAAATCAAAATCAGGCTTTGCGACACAATGGGCTATGGCATAACATATCCCGGAGCGGCCCTACCCCGCAGCGTAGATAAGCTTGTGCGCGCATTTATTGAGGACGCCGGCGTGCCGGGTCATCTTTTAGAATGGCATGGTCATAATGATTTTCACCGGGCAATGACTAATGCTACGTCAGCATGGTTATATGGCTGCAGCGCGGCTAACTCAACACTTTTGGGCCTGGGCGAACGTACAGGCAATCCACCTATTGAAGGTTTGATTATTGAATATATCGCGCTTACAGGAAACAATAACGGGATTGATACGACGATAATCACCGATATTGCCGAATATTTTGAAAAAGAACTGGGAGTGAAGATACCTCACAATTATCCTTTTGTCGGTTCTGAATTCAATGTCACCCGTGCAGGGGTTCACGCTGATGGCCTTATTAAATGCGAAGAAATTTATAATATCTTCGACACCAACAAAATCTTAAAAAGACCCATTGTGACCATGATCAGCAACGTATCCGGCAACGCCGGAATTGCCTTCTGGATTAATCAGCGTTTCAGTCTTAAAGGTGAAAGCATTGTGGATAAAAGGCATCCGGGAATTTCTAAAATCAATAAATGGATTGTGGAACAATATGATTCCGGCCGGGTTACTACAATTTCACCCGAAGAGATGGAAAAAAAGGTGCGCTTATATTTGCCGGAATATTTTATGTCGGCATTGGAAAAAATCAAATATACAGCTGAAAAAGCCGCCATGGCCGCGGTTAACCAGCTTATTGAACAACTTGGAATGAAAGATATGATTACAGAAAAACAGGAACCGCTGATGCAAAAATTTGTTGATGAACATCCATCGTTCCAGTTTGCCTATATAGTTGACCTGAACGGCAGAAAAACTACAAAAAATATTACAAATATTGCCGACCGCGCTAAATATGAGAATTATGGAGTTGGAACTGATCAATCAGACCGGGAATGGTTTATCAAACCTCTGCAAACAGGCAAAATTCATGTCACCGATTTCTTCATTTCCAAAATGACCGGTGTTCTGTGTTTTACTGTTTCCGCGCCTCTCGTTAATGATAAAGATGAAATGAACGGCATATTCGGTGTCGATATTAAATTTGAAGACTGGGTAAAAAGAGCAGAAGGCATGGAGGATACCGATCACATTGCTTTACGTGCCGAATATGAAGAAGTTAAAAGCAAAGCAAAGCATGATAGGCACTGAGGTATCATTAACCCCCTCCGCTGCGCTTCGGGGATAAGAGAACCTAACAAACTTCAATGCGCTTCGCTTTTGAAGTTTGAGTTTCTCTAATATTCATCATAGATTGACCATTGTTCAAATGGACGCTCTCCATCCTCATCTGAAAGTGGAGATATTTCTCTAATAAAGCGCGATGGAACAAGCGTTAACGTTCCGGAAGAACGTGTGTAATCCAGCGCGGGATAAGACAGGTATAGCTGATCTTTAGCCCTTGTCAGCGCCACATAAAACAATCTTCGTTCCTCTTCTTCACCACCCGGTTCTTTGAGCGATCGCTGTAAGGGGATCATACCATCAGCGCACCAGATTAAAAACACATACGACCACTCCAGCCCCTTGGCCTGATGAATTGTGCTCAAAACAACCTTATCCATTTTTTCCTGATCTGCCGAATATTCATCCTTGGCCATGTTCGTCAGCAAAGCCAACTCATTTAAAAAATCTTCCATCCGCTCAAACTTGGCGGAAAAACTACCCAGATGAATCAAATCCTCCTCACGGGAAGATCCATCGGAATAATTATCCTGCAAATATGTGCGATAGTCGCTTTTATTGAGCAACACATCAATGATATTTTCCGGTGTCCTCATGGAAACATCCAATTCCAGAAGCAAATTAAGTGTCTTGCGGCATTCATCCAGTCCTATAGTTGCAATCTTCGGCGCAAACCGAATAAATTCTTCGCTAAAGATTGCCTCCAGAGGATTTTCTTTTTTCGATAAATACTTCCAGATTTTTTCAAAAGTAATCTTGCCGATTTTGGGATACATAATCAGCAAACGTCTCCAGGCTAATTCATCCTCAGGATTGACTAAGACTCTCATATAAGATGTTACATCTTTAATGTGCGCCTGCTCAAAAAAACGGATGCCGGAACGTATCTCGAAAGGAATATCGCGCCGGACAAATTCCATTTGTACTTCCATTGAATGGTAATGAGCGCGGTAAAGAACGGCAATTTCACTAAGCGGTATGCCCGACTGACAAAGCTCTGTAATTCTTTGCGCGACAAAGTCCGCCTGTTTCAGAACATTTTGCGCGGAAACCATTACCGGCCTCATGCCTTTGTTCCGCACCGCTCTTAACTCTTTGGGAAACTGTTTTTCATTATTGTTTATACTCAAATTCGCCAGATGCAGTATTTCCGGTGTGCTGCGGTAATTAGTCTCCAGCTTGAATATTTTACAATCAGAATAACGATTCGGAAAGTTAATTATGTTGCTGAAATTTGCTCCTCTAAACGAATATATGCTTTGAGAATCGTCTCCCACAACCATCAGGTTTCGATGGCCGGAAGCCAAAAGATCGACAATATCGGCCTGAATAATATTTGTGTCCTGGTATTCATCTACCAATACATGTTGAAATCTTTCCGCAACATTTTTTAATATATCAGGATGATCGATTAGAAGCGCGCGGCAGTTAAATAATAGATCGTCGAAATCCATTATCGAGAGGTCTTTCTTCTTTTGCATGTACAGACAAGCTGTTTGAGTAATCTCATTTATCAAATGAAGAAAGAAAGGATATCTCGATTGGATAACATCTTCTAATGTATTTTGAGTATTAATTGCCAGGCTGATGATTTCCGTAATGACATTACTCTTAGGAAACTTGCTATGTTTTGGATCAAATTTAAGCTCGGTCAAACAAGTCGAAATTAGCTGGCGAGAGTCTTCACTATCCGAAATAGAGAAATTACTTTTATATCCAAGGCGATAAGCATGAGTTCTCAATAGTCGATGAGCGATATGGTGAAAAGTGCCACCCATGATTCTTCCCGTATAAGAGTTAATCAGACCCTCCACGCGATTCAGCATGGAATTGGCGGCTTTATTGGTAAATGTGGCCAGTAATATATTTTCCGGTGAAACGCCGGTTTCCAGAAGATGGGCTACTCTGTATGTTAATGTGCGCGTTTTACCACTTCCCGCTCCTGCAAGTACAAGCAACGGGCCGCCCTCTTCCATTACAACGCGATATTGCTCCGGGTTAAGATCTTCTGCATACTTAATCATTAAATATTATTACCGGCAACGGGTTTGGAGTTTGTTTTAACTGTTCAACTCTTTCTTAATGGAGGCGATAGTTTCCGGCAGTTTCAGAGAAAGAACATTTTTTAATAAACCTTCATTCTCATAAAAATCAATCAGCGGCGCAGTTTTAGAATTATAAGTTTCCAACCTGTTGAGAATCGCTTCTTTTGTTTCGTCAACCCTCTGGATTACGGGAGAACCGCATTTCTTACACTTCCCGCCTTCTGCCGGCGGATTTCTCTTAATATTATATATTTCCTGACAGGACGGATTGGAGCATGTTCTTCTTGTCTCCAACCTCTCTAAAATTACATCGAGGGGTACTTCCAAATTTACTACAAAATCCAGGTGAATATTGAGTCTGTCTATTATTGTTTTCAGCTTCTGCGCTTGTGCTATTGTTCGAGGGAAACCATCCAGGATAAAACCTTTTTTACAATCCGGTTCTTGCAAACGTACTTCCATTATTTCCATGATTATGGAATCAGGTACCAGATCGCCACTTTCCATATATTCTTTTGCTTTTTTCCCTAACTTTGTTTCTTCTTGAACCGCTGAGCGCAGAATATCTCCCGTGGATATCTGAACAGAACCATAAAGTTTATTCAATTCTTTGGCAACACTGCCCTTCCCTGCTCCTGGCGCCCCTAATAAAATTGTCCTCATGATAATCTCCGTAAATTTAATCGACAGATAAATGATGTGCGCTTATAATCGAATACCGTTTTACGGTCAAGCTAATATAAATAGAACCAAGTTTACCTGACAGGGAAAGTAAATTTATATCTTCCTGTTATCCACAAAACGGCAAACTTGAAAGAAATGCTTTATTTCAAACAGAAATAAAGGCTATTGATTTCTATGCATCTATGATAATTTTCACTTCATCATGTGAGGTGCTCACTGATACATGTCTTAAATACTGTTACACCATCGGGAGACAAAACGGCAAAAGGTGAAAACAAATAGCAGATTCAACCTGCGTTTTTAAAATAACATTATTTAGGAAAGGTGTGGACTATGAAAAGTAAATTTTGCAGGAAAAAGCGCTTTTCAGTTGGTATGATTTTTTTTGATGTTATTTATCAGTGGCACACAACATCTCAAGTTATCGAATTTCGGTCGAAATGTGCAGTTTTAGGAAAGCAATTTTTCCGGTGATGGTAGTGCTTGTAACTTCCTCTTCTAAATTTAAAATATTGCATACCCACTTATTCATGTCCATCCGTTAGTTTCTTGATTTGAATCTTGCCTAAAGGCTCCATTCAAAACTATTGTGTGGGGTCTGTGTCAGAATCGTCATACTGCCTTGCGATCTCGCTGAATTCCTCCTGAATCTCGATAAACGCGTCCACAATATCCGGATCAAAATGAGTTCCCCTGCCCTCGATCACTATCTGCACTACTTTTTCGTGGGTCATTCTCTCCCGATACACGCGGCGGCTTATAAGCGCATCGTAAACATCAGCCACGGCCATCAGTCGCGCGGAAATCGGGATATCGTCGCCGGACAACCCTTCCGGATAGCCGGTCCCATCCCATTTTTCCTGGTGCGAAAGGGAAATCTCCTGAGCTATCCGCAAGAATTCCACATTAGTACCCAAGTATTGCTCGGCGCGTTTAATGGCGTCCCTGCCAATCGTGGTATGGGTCTTTATAATTTCAAACTCTTCGGGCTCAAGGCGGCCGGGCTTAAGCAGGATGTGGTCCGGAATGCCTACTTTACCGATATCGTGAAGCGGCGCAGATTTGAATAACATGGTAATATTTTGATCCGTGAGATATTCCGCAAAGCGGGGATGGTTTTTCAGCTTTATCGCCAGCGATTTTACATACAACTGGGTCCTCCGCAGGTGATTTCCGGTGTCGTTGTCACGAGTCTCCGCCAGAGAAGCCAACGCCAGGATTGTCGCCTCCTGAATCGCTTGCACTTCGCAAGTACGCTTTTCCACTTCTTTTTCAAGAAAAACGTTTTGGTCGCGGAGAAAATCAGCGGATGCCTTCAATTTGAGGTGGATCTTGACACGCTCCATGAAGATGGGAGGACTGATCGGCTTAGTAATATAATCTACCGCACCTAGTTCCAAACCGCGCGTCTCATTCTCCGTATCCGTCAGGGCCGTAAGAAAAATTACCGGAATATCACTGGTCGTGTCATTCGCTTTGAGCTGTCGGCACACCTCGTATCCATCCATGTTGGGCATCATGATGTCCAGAAGAATCAATGTTGGCGGACTTTCCGAGCGGGCAATCTTCAGCGCTTTTTCGCCGTTGTTGGCCACTTTGATCTTGTAATCATCAATGAGCAGATCCCCCATAAGCGTCAGGTTTTCGGGGGAATCGTCTACCACAAGTATCGTTGGTCTTTCGCCGAAGCTAGTTTTAGAGATCATAAAATCCTCTCTTTTAATTATTCATCCTAGATAGTTGAGCTAGTATCTTTTCTGAGTGTCAGATATATTTCCACCCCGGACGCGGTGTTCCTGAGTTCCGTGGTTCCCCCCATGGCTAGGACAAAATGCGCCGCCAGGGGGATGATCAGGCCGAGCTCCTGTACGCGGGAGCTGGAACGATCGTAGGAAAAGGTATCGAAAAACGTGCTTTGTAGCTTTTCCGGCAGCGGCGGACCCTGAAAGATAATCCGCAGGATCGTCCGGTTATCATCTTCGCCAAATTGCGCGACGACGGGTGTGCCGGGGGTCGCCATTTTCAGAGCGACTTTCAGCAGAGTCGTAACGCTCTGGCGTAGGAGTTCTTCATTGCCCAGGACAAGTCCTGGTTTCGTTTGCGGGACGACGATGTTCAGATCTCCGGCACAAAAGTCTTTCTGGAGAAAGTCCCACGCCGTCGTAACGATTTCAACCAGATCAACGGGAATAGTCGCCAGCGAGGCCCCTTTACCCTGTAGCTGTGCCAGGAGTAATGCGCTGTCAACGGTCGTTAAGAGACGATTTCGGGAACGCTCGAATATCTCCATATATTCGTTTCGCTTCTCATTACCCAGTTCTTCAAGCGCCAACTCCGCTATACCAAGCACTCCGTTCATCGGTGTGCGCAGTTCGTGAGAAATGGCGTGCAGATAATCACGCTGGGTATCATCAATGGCTCTCAGTCTTTTATTGGTCTCGGCCAGTTCCATGGTCCGCTCTGCCACAAGTGTCGCTAGCCTATCTCGGTGCCGTTTTAGCTCGAGATGGTTGCGAACCCGCGCAAGGAGGATGGGAGGGCTGATGGGTTTAGTGATGTAGTCTACAGCACCGTGATCGAGCCCTCTCTTCTCGTCTTCCGTATCCGTCAAGGCCGTAAGAAAAATTACCGGAATATCACGGGTCGTAGCATTCGCTTTGAGCTATCGGCACACCTCGTATCCGTCCATGTTGGGCATCATGATGTCAAGAAGAATCAATGTTGGCGGGCTATCCGAGCGGGCAATCTTCAGCGCTTTTTCGCCGTTGTTGGCCACTTTGATCTTGTAATCATCCACGAGCAAATCCCCGATGAGGGTCAGGTTTTCGGGGGAAAGGTCTACCACAAGAATGGTAGACCTTTCATTAAGAGAATATGTATTGCTCATCTAAAACCTCGCATCACCTTGGTTTTACTTTTTAATGTTACGGAATATTGATCTTTTCCATGGTCTTCTTGAGCGCAGCAAGCGCATTGTCAAAATCAAATGATTTAATCGCCTTTTCCATACTGGAGAATTCATCGGGGAATGCGGCTCGCAGAAGATCGGAATTGGCATTAAACAAATTGCCCGCTTTGGGATCGTCATTCTTCAGGAGTGTCGTCAAATCACGACAAATTGCAGCCAGCTTTTCCCTTTCGACGACCACCGAGACAGCACTTTTTACCGCCGGCAGTTTTAGCTCCAGATCGGTAATCACTTCTGCAAGTGCTGTCTCAAAAGAAAGCAGCAGGGCATTCAGTTTTTTCCGGCTGACATGATTCTTTATCGCCTGTTCCAGATCTGCTGCACGTTCCTGCAGGCGCGTCGCCCCAATGTTGCCCGACACACCCTTGATGGTGTGCGCCAAAAGCACGGCCGTCTCCCAATCGTTGGTTTTCAATGCCCGCCGGATGTCAACGCCCGCATCCTTATGCTCAGCAAGGAATATGCGCAGCAATGAGAGATAAAGCGACTTCTTGCCAAGCATCCGGCGCAGTGCAAGAGCCATATCAAGCCCTTTAATATCAATTGGAAACGCTACGTCCTGGACCGGCATGGCGGTTAACGCCTGTCCATCCGAACTGACGGACTGGCGCGGCTTGATCCACTTCAGCAGCTTGTTGTATAAATCGTCTGGGTCGATGGGCTTTCCGATGTGGTCATTCATGCCCGCATCTATGCATAGCTTGATGTCCGTCTCCATGACATTCGCCGTCATAGCGACAATGGGCAGCTTTGACCACTCTGGGGTTTTACGAATCTCGATCGTTGCCGTCACACCGTCCATAACCGGCATCTGCATGTCCATCAGTACCAGATCGTAAGTCTTTCTGCCGATCATTTCAATCGATTTAAGGCCATCTTCAGCCACATCGACCTTAAGCCCGGCATGGATGAGCAATTCGACGGCAAGCTCACGATTCACCTCGTTGTCTTCGACCACCAGTATGGATGCTCCCCCGATGGCTGCGAGGTCGACTGTCGTCAGTTCCGTCCGCAGTACTTCATCCCTCTTTCGGTCCCCATGTCCACCCAACACCTGAATCAGGGTGTCGAACAGCGTCGAGGCGCTGACCGGTTTGATTAGCACGTCCTCAAACCCCGCCATAATCGATTGCTGAATGATCTCCTCGCGTCCGTAAGCCGTGACCATGACCAGATGCGGAAGAGGCTTCAGAGGTATTTCCCGGATGGCCCGGGCCGTTTGGATGCCGTCCATTTCCTGCATCTTCCAGTCGATCAATACGACATCGTAGGGTCTGCACGCCTTGTCTGCCGAGCGTATCTCCGCCAGCGCCGCCATGCCGGAAGTAACACTGCTGACATCGAATGTCATGCTCGTCAGCATTTCATTCAGAATAATGCGGCTCATCTCGTTGTCGTCCACCACGAGGATCCGACGACCGCGCAGATCGGGATCGAGGATGAATACCCGCTCCTTGGCTTTGCCTTTGCCCAATCGTGCTGTGAACCAGAAGGTGCTGCCTTTTCCGTATTCGCTCTCCACCCCCACCTCACCTCCCATGAGATGAGCCAACTCTTTGGAGATGGCCAGTCCCAGTCCCGTGCCGCCGTACTGTCTCGAAATGGACATGTCAGCCTGCTGGAAGGATTGGAACAGTTTGCTCTTATGCTCCTCCGTCAACCCGATGCCCGTGTCTCGGACGGCAAAGCGCATCATCACATCCTCGTCCGTTTCCTCCGCAACTTGGATGAAAATTACAATTTCGCCCTTGTCAGTGAACTTAACGGCATTGTTGGCATAATTCACCAGTATCTGCCCCAGGCGCAGGGGATCACCTTTGAGGTTCTTGGGTGTTCCCTTCTCGATGCGGAACATCAATTCCAGCCCTTTTTCGGCTGTCTTTTCGGAGATGAGAGTAGAGACGTTCTCCAGGACCTTGTCCAACTCAAATTCCGATTGTTCCACCGAGAGCTTACCCGCCTCGATCTTGGAAAAATCGAGAATGTCGTTGATGATGCCCAGCAAGTGTTTCCCCGAATCCTGAATCTTCTGAATGTAGCCTCGCTGCTTCCGGTCCAGGTCCGTTTTCATGGCCAACCCGGAGAACCCAATCACAGCATTCATAGGGGTCCGGATCTCATGGCTCATGTTCGCCAGGAAGTTCGCCTTGGCTTGAGAGGCCTGTTCGGCAATTTCCTTCGCCTCTCGCAGGGCTTCCTTGGCAGCACGTTCGTAGGTGATATCCCAATTGGTGCCTATCATACGAATGGGCTGGCCAGAAATGTCCCGCTGCACTATGGCAAGGGCACGGATGTTGCGGATGGTCCCATCCGGCCAGACAACGCGGAACTCGGTGTCAAAATCCTTTGTACCGAGCAGCGCCATCTGAATTTCTTCGTCCCCGCACTGCCGGTCATCCGGGTGCAACCCTGCCTGCCAGGCCTCGTAAGCGCCGGCGAACTGATCCTTTGTGATTCCGTAGAGGCTAAACATCTGGTCGTCCCAGACCAGTTTATTATTCACAATATCCCAATCCCAGATCCCAATGCCGCTCACGCGCGTGGCCAGCGACAGGCGGTCGGTTATATGCTGTATCTCCTCCTTTGCCGCGCGCTCCTCCGTGATGTCTTCGATGATGGAAAGGATGCCTTGGGTCTGATCCTGCGGATCGATCGCCTGCACCGTAATCCTTGACCAGAAAGGACTACCATCCTTCTTGATGAATTCCAAATCTCGGACGTGGGTTTCGCCGCGCCAGACCGTCTCATAGATCGCCGTCCCCATTGCCGTGAACGAGGCTTCGTCCTGATACCAGTGACGGGTCGTCATCCCGTTCAACTCGCCCGTGCCGTAACCGAAGATCGCTTCAAGCTTACGGTTGCACCGAACGACTCGACGTTCACGCAAGAGCGCGATCCCGGCAGGCGCCGCCGTCCAGATGGCTGTCTGCTCCACGTTGGCGGCCTTCAGCTCGGCCGTGCGTGAGGCGACCATCTCCTCCAGGTGCTGGCGGTACCGTTCAAGTTCCTCCTCCGCTTTCTTTCGCTGGGTGATGTCCCGGGTGACACCGATGATCTGGACGATTTCCCGCTGATCGTTGGTCATAAGGGTAATCGACACTTCCGTGGGGACGAGATGACCATCTTTATGGCGTTGTGTTACTTCAATGGTCCCGGAGCGTGCAGATTCGACCCCTACCATAAGATCGGCTCCGTAGGCTGGAAGCATTTCCACAACCATCTGAAATGACTCCTGCGTCATCGACTTTTCCATCGGTTCAGCCATGACTTCTTCCGGAGTGTAGCCGCGTAGTTTGTAAACGGAGGGGCTGATGTAAGTGAAAAGCATACTGGATGGGTCCAATATCCAGATCACGTCACTGCTGTTCTCCGAGATGAGTCGATAGCGATTCAGGATTTCCTGAAGCTTCGCTTCTGCGTGGCGGCGATCGGCCTGTTCGGCCAACCGGTGTACGATGACGTTGATCAGTATGCCTTCCTCCTTGAGGAAGGGACCTTCATCCTTGGGTGGTTTCTCTTCCCGGTAGGCAACAGTCAGCCGGAAAGTCTTCCCCTTTTGTGTCGATGCATCCGCCGTCTGCATCCAGGGAGTCTCCGCGAAATCAGGAGTGGTGACCACCATGCCGTCATACTCGATCCTTGCAACCGTAATCCCCGGGTAAAACCAGCCCGAAGGGATGATCTCAACCAACTTCTGCAGCTGCCCCTCCAGAGGGGTCAAAGTATCTTCAGTCAGATTAAATATTGCATAAATACAGTTCTGCTCCTTAACCCGTTCGCGCAGTTGGACCCGTTCGTGTATGAGCGCCTCCTCGATCGCTTTCTGTGGCTCGATGTCATTGATTGAAACCATGATCGTCGGCTTTTTTTCGTATTCCACCACCGAAGCCGACACGAGGGCCCAGTATGCTTTCCCCTCCCAATCCAGCACGCGCATCTCGTGATCGTAAACGCTTCCCCCCTGCAAGAGCTTTTCGATAAATCGGTCCCGGTCGGCGGGGTTTTCGTAAAACTGCAGGGCGTTCGTCCCTTGAGCCTGCTCGATGCTGACCCCAAACTTCTCTGACGCACGACGGTTGCCATAGCACAGTGAACCATCCCGAACCCGGAAGAGCAACAGGGGAAAGGGCGCGTTCTCCATGAGATCCCGAGCTCGCGATTCGCTTTTTTGCAATTCTTCCTCCGCGAGCCTACGTTGTTGATTTTCGGCTTCCAGTTCTCTAAATGATTCCCGAAGGCGGTCAAATACTATGGCAAACGGCAAGATGATGCCGGTTATTGCTATTGCGGCTACCATAATTTCAGCCGCGGGCGGGGTAGGAAACAGTTTGGGTACCACTATGCCAACTCTGGGGGCAAGTTGAACTGCAATGGCTAACAGCACATAGCTTAAGCCAAACCACACGGCATATAATCTCCCGCAAACTGCGGCATAAGCAGGCAACATGGTCACTATGATCAGAGTCGACGCGGTCAGGTGGGCTGAAAAAATCATGAGAGGAATAGCCATAAGTGCAACAACTGCTGCATTGCCATGCATCGCTAGGACATGACGACCATTAATCGCAAGACTTCTTGCCCACATAGCTGCTGCCAGAAGGACTAAGCACAAACCCGTGATGAGAACCTTTCGAACCCAGAATGGGAAACCAATGACTATGGCAATGGCGGCTAATGAAGCTAAAGTGTTGAAATAATATACTGCGATCTGTTTCAGTGGATTTATCAGTTGACTGCTATCTGGAACTGTTGATTGAGATGGTGCTTGTATGAAGAGCCTCTTAATGGTTCTAAAAAATGATAAACTATGCATAATCTTTTCCCTCGTGGTGGTGAAGCCATTAATGATGGGGATGTAATTCTTTGTTTGCGGGAACGGCTTCTCGAAACAGTAGCAACGCGGTCTCGATATCGAAGCCTGCCATTACCTCCTCAAATTCAGCCAAATGTAACCGCAATGCCAATTCCAACAACTGCCGTCAGGATGCCCCCGCAACTCCCCACAGTTTAAAAAATTATACCCCCTTCTAACTTGTATGTCAATGAAACAAGGCACACGATGGGGATGCCATAATGCTAAAATAATTGCTGAATTAACTCTTAACCTGTGGTAGAAATATTATATTGGGATAGATCAGGCGGGAATGACAATCGAGTATATATTTGCCCGTCTTATCCTGAAAAGATTTTTCGGAAGCAATTTTACTCTCTCGATATCATTGTATTAAACAATTGCTAGGTGGGCACAAAGCCTTTAACGAGTGAAATATGAAAAAGAAAGTCCTTATCGTCGACGACAACAGCAGCAATCTTTATTTGCTGAAGAGCATATTGATGGATGAAGATTTTAAAGTCATTGAGGCAAAAAATGGTCAAGAAGCCCTGGAAAAAGCCCATGTCGATCCTCCCGATCTGATCGTCTCAGACATATTGATGCCGGTCATGGACGGCTACGCCTTATGCCGGAAATGGAAATCAGATGATAGGCTTAAACATATCCCGCTTGTATTTTACACCGCCACGTATACTGAACATAAGGACAAAAAGTTTGCTTTAAGCCTCGGAGCGGAACGATTCATCATCAAGCCGCAGGACGCGAATATATTGTTGGCAATCTTGCGAGAAGTGTTGAAGGAAAAATCCGGGGAGAACCAAACAGTGCCCAAGGTTCTTGGTGAGGAGATGGAGTTCTTCCGGCAGCATAATGAAATCCTATTCCGGAAGCTCGAGAAGAAAATGTTGGATCTGAATACCTCAAATCAGCAGCTAAAGACATTGGAGGAAAAGTATCGATTGAGTTTTGAGAATGCCTCGGATGTTATTTATACGATTGATCCCGATCTCAATATTTTGAGTCTCTCTCCAAGCGTGGAGAAGATACTGGGCTACAAACCGCAAGATTTTATTGGTCGGCCTGTTTCTGATTTGAGAAGCATCTTGACGCCAAAATATTTTGAACAGGCTGTATCCGATATGAGCCTGGTCTTAAAGGGTGAAACCATTCCTGCAACAATCTACGAGTTTGTCGCCCGGGATGGGACCGTGAAGGTGGGCGAAGTCAGCGGATCTCCTATTATACGAGAGGGGCAAATTACAGGTATCATCTCCATCGCACGCGATATCACCGAACGCAAGCAGCAGGAGGAAAAACTTCAAAATACCCTTGAAAGCCTCCGGAAGGCGGTTGGCACAACCATCCAAGTCATGGCATCAGCTGTCGAGGTCAGAGATCCCTATACGGCAGGTCACCAAATCCGTTCTGCGAGTCTTGCCAGTGCTATTGCCACCAATATGGGACTTTCACAGGACAAGATTGAGGGCATCCGCATGGCCGGTTCCGTCCATGACATCGGAAAACTCTCCTTACCTGCGGAGATATTGTCCAAGCCGACAAAACTCTCTGAAATTGAGTTTTCGTTAGTTAAAGAGCACGCTCTGCAAGGATACAAGATACTTAAAAACGTAGAGTCACCCTGGCCCCTGGCAGAGATTGTTTACCAGCACCATGAACGAATGGATGGCTCCGGCTATCCAAGAAAACTAAAAGGGAATGACATTCTTATAGAGGCCCGCATTCTCATAGTTGCCGACGTGGTGGAAGCTATGGCCTCCCACAGGCCTTATCGTCCAGCCTTGGGCATTGAAGCAGCGCTGGAAGAAATCGAGAAGAATAGAGGAACCCTTTACGACAAATCTGTCACAGATGCCTGTCTAAGGTTATTTAGGGAAAAAGGTTTTAAACTGGAAGGCACCTGATTTCAAGTGGTAATCATCACTCCAAATCCAAACTGAAATCTGTTGACTTGTAGATGAAACAAGCACTTCTCCCTAGTCAAAAAATTGTTATCTCGATCAAAATACAATATTTCAAAAAGTTAACCATCAAATATATTTTTTCAATGATTATAACGGTAGTTATGTAATGATTACTATTGGAAAAATATGACATGTGATACAATTATATTCAAATTACGCGTGACCGTCAGGTTATCGAATAAAAAGAGAACTTCTAATATTAATTGATGAGCTTGCATTGGAATTATTAGATGAGCTTGGTGATCGTAAAAAGTTATGTGCCGGGTGCTATTGGCCGTATCACTGAGCTTCACGGCACCTATTATCAGCAACATTCCGGCTTTGGTCTTTACTTTGAAAATAAGGTAGCTAGTGAGCTTTCAGAGTTTCTTTGCCGTTACGATAGTACCCGTGACGGCATATGGCTGGCGCTCTCCGACGGTCGTATAGAAGGCTCAATCGTAGTTGATGGTATTGATGCCGACACGGAAGGTGCTCATCTTCGCTGGTTTATCGTCTCCGACTCCCTACGCGGGAATGGAACTGGCAACAAACTTATAACCACTGCACTCGATTTTTGTCGCTTGCGAAATTACAAAAAGGTTTATTTATGGACATTTGAAGGGCTGAACGCCGCACGTCATCTATATGATAAATATGGTTTCCGGTTAACCCGGCAAAAACGAGGTAATCAGTGGGGATTAGAGGTAAATGAACAACTTTTTGAACTTCATCTACCTGGGTAGCCCAACGATTTTAATTTCGAATGTTTTCGGCCAGAACTTTCCGGTAATAAAAATCCGGTTATTATCTTGATCATAAGCAATTCCATTTAACACATCTGCCCTGCGATTATCGGGCAACAGATTATATAATTTGCTTAAATCAACCCAGCCTAAAACTTCACCTGTTAGCGGAGAAATCCGGGCAATGATATTTTCCATGAAAATATTAGCCCATATTTCTCCACGGATAGATTCCAGTTCATTAAGATTATTTATTGCTGTGTTTCCATCATGGACATTAATTTTTCGAACAACCGTGAACTGCTCCGAATCAATGCAATCAATTACCTCTGTGCCATTGCTTATAAAGATATTTTTTTCATCGGTGGTTATCCCCCACCCTTCTCCTGAATATGAAACTTTATTTAATAGTTTAAAGCTTATAGGATCATAAACAAACACAATATTATTCTGCCAGGTAAGTTGATAAATCTTATTTTTGGAAATTGTAATACCTTCAGCAAAATATTTTTGACTTAACTTGAATTCCTGTAATACCTTTCCTGATTTAATATCAACTTTTCTTAATGATGACTTGCCGTTTAGACCGGTGGATTCATATAAATATCCATTGTAATAAAGAAGACCTTGTGTGAAAGCTTTGGCGTCGTGCGGATAAACGTTAATAACTTTGATCGCTGATCTGGGAGCTTTTGTATTTTTCAAAACAGAATAAAGCGGTTTTTTTTGCCCCTCATCAGCAATGGCGACTAATTCCAGACAAAAGAAAATAATTATCAGAAATAAAATTGATCGTTTAAAATTCATAGTTCAAAATTATTGTCTTCAAGTTATCTTAGGTTTCAAATATTGATTTATGAGGTAAGGCATCGGCTGAACGTAAATAAACAGGAACAATTATTGAAGCGTCAAGCAGATCTTTCTCCGCGAATTTCTTACGTCCTAAAATGCCCACCGCGGAAGCTCTTATATAATGCTGCAAGTCCGAAGCTATGGATACTTCCGACTTGATGTTTTTGATAATATCAGCGTATTTAATGGCTCCGTCGCCGACAAACAATGTATTCTTATCAGTGTTATTTATTATTTCTTGCGGGTTTGCTGCTTGCGCTTCGCTAATTTGCCGCAAAACATTTTTATCGTTATACTTGAAATAAGCAACATAAACCTGTCCGCGTCCTGCATCAATCATAGAACAAATTAATTTTGATGTAATTCCGATATTTAAAACAACAGCAGCCAAAGAAGAAACCCCGGCAGCAGGAGTGGCGGTTGCCAGCATCAGTCCCTTAAGCGTGCTTACCCCTATACGCAAACCGGTAAAGGAACCTGGACCAAGCGTACAGGCAAACAAATTTATATCTGATATTTTTATACCCACTCGTCTGCAGGCATAGTCAATCTCGGGCATGAGCACTTCGGAGTGATTTAGCCCCGTATTGATGATTGATTCATATAGAATAGTATCGTCCCGTAATACAGCAACTGCGGCAGCTCGGGAAGATGTATCAAAAGCCAGTGTCAACATAGATTACTTAAAAAATTTCGTTATGTCATTTATAATTTTAAAGTTTAATCGTTCAATATCGATCATAATCACAAAAATCATGAGCATCAGCAACAGGACAAAGCCGATTTGTTGAGATATTTCCTTCACTTTAACGCTAATTTCTCTTCTTGTGACTATTTCTATCAAATAAAAGAAAATGTGTCCGCCATCAAGAACAGGTATGGGAAAAAGATTGATTACTCCTAAATTAATGGAAAGTATTGCCATGAAGAAGATAAAAGGAATAATGCCTTCTCTCACTTGTTCACCCGCTACCTGAGCAATAAAAATCGGACCGCCCAAGGTTCGAGGTGAAATAACACCTTCAAACATTTTTACAACGGCGACCACAGTCAATTTGCTTAATTCCCATGTCTTCTGTATGGCAGTTATGGATGCTTCCCATAGATTTTTTCTATCGATAACGAACTTTCCTGATGGTGATATTCCGATCAGATAAGTGGAAACTTCCTCGCCAAACATGTTCTTTGCTTTGGCTAATTTGGGTTTGATTAACAATACTTTTTTTACCAAACCTCTTTCTACGGTTACCTCTACTTCTTTTCCCTCTGTGTCAGCCACTAATGGTTTTATCTCTTCCCAATAGAAAATATTTTTACCATTTATGGAAATTATTTTATCGCCGCTGACCATGCCCGCTGTAAGTGCCGGTGATTCTTTTTGCATCTCTCCTACATTAGTAGTGAGCTTAGGCACACCATACATGAATACAATTAAAAATATTAACAGCGCCAGAAGGAAGTTACAGACAGGACCGGCAAGAATGACCAAAATTCGTTTCCAGGTCGGCTGTTTCAAAAAAGATTTTTTTTCATCTTCCGGCGATAATTTTTCATCAGCTGATTCACCTAATAGCTTGACGAATCCTCCTAAAGGTATCCAGGAAACCACATATTCTGTTTCGCCGATTTTTTTACCGATGATTTTTGGTCCAAAGCCGAGAGAAAATTTAACTACGCCCACTCCGGCAATTCTCGCAGCGATAAAATGACCAAATTCATGAACAAATATTAATATTGCCAGCAAAATTACGAATGAAATTAAAGTAATCAAGATGTTATCCTTTCTATTATCTCTGTGGTTTTTATTCTTGCCCAGGAATCAGCGTTAAGAATACTCTCTAAAGAAGGATCTTTCCCGCCAAAATGAGTATTGAGAACCTTATCAATTATCCTGGGTAAATCAACAAATTTAATTTTCTGCTCTAAAAAAGCAGCTACCGCTATTTCATTGGCTGCATTTAAAACTGCGGGAGTTGTACCGCCGCAAATTCCTGCCTCATAAGCAAGTCGAAGACAGGGAAACTTTTTTATATCCGGCTGGCGAAATTCCAACCTCTCTGTTGCCAGAAGATTTAGTGATGAGAGATCGTTAGTAATTCTTTCCGGATAAGCCAAAGCGTAAGAAATAGGTATTCTCATATCGGGAATGCCCATTTGCGCAAGCACTGAGCCGTCAACTAATTCAATCATAGAATGGACAATGCTTTGCGGATGAATTAAGACATCTATATTCCCGATATCCACATTAAATAACCATTTTGCTTCTATTACTTCCAATCCCTTATTCATCAAGGTTGCGGAATCAATCGTGATCTTTTTCCCCATTTTCCATCGTGGATGCTTCAGTGCCTGGCTTAGCTTAACTTGTTTTAATTCATTTACATTAAAATTTAGAAACGGACCACCGGAAGCTGTCAGTATTATCCTTTTTAAATTTTCAATCTTTTCTCCCTGCAAGCACTGAAATATTGCGCTGTGTTCACTATCCACAGGAATAATTTTCACCTTTTTCTGCTTTGCTCTCCTTTTCACAATTTCTCCGGCCATCACCATCGTTTCCTTGTTGGCTAAAGCAACATCTTTACCCGCGTCAATTGCAGCAAGCGTTGGCATTAAACCGGCAGAGCCAGATATAGCGGAAACGACGATATCCGCCGCTTGAAATGAAGCTATTTCATTCAAGCCTTCCTTATCGTAAAGTATTTTGAATTTATTATTCAGGGCTAAGTCTTGGCGTAATTTAATAGCAGCTTCTTTTGTTCCAACAGAGACAATTTTTGGTTTGAATATTTGAATTTGCTTTTCGAGCAGCTTCACATTTTGCCCGGCGGCAAGCGCAACAACTTGAAAACGTCCAGGATTTTTTTTAATAAAATCCAGCGTGCTCAGTCCAATCGACCCGGTCGATCCTAAAATTGTTATTTTCTTCATTTACCCAATCACGAATATTAGATAATAATAAACAAAAGGGGCTATGAAAATAAGGCTATCCATACGATCAAGCAGACCGCCATGCCCTGGCAGGAGCGAGCTCGCGTCCTTAAGTCCGTAATTTCTCTTTATTGCTGATTCGCAAAGATCTCCCAGTTGCCCAATTATACTGCCTACAAAAGAAATTATGAAAATATGCACCTGGGATATTTCAGGTAAGAAAAAATAACTAAAAACCATGCAGCCTAATACACTTCCGACAACAAGACCTATTGTCCCTTCTATCGTTTTACCGGGACTCACTAACAAACTCAGTTTGTTTTTACCGAAATATTTGCCAACATACAATCCCGCGGTGTCTCCGACTATAGCGGTGAGCAAGATAAACAATATCCAGTATGCTCCATTTTCTAACAAGCGCAACATAATAAAGTGAGATGTCAATAACGGTATGTACATTATGCCAAAAATTACTTTGGCAACCAACATTACATCAAATGTTTCTTCTTTAACCGACCAGAGAAATAAGATAAAAACAGATATAAAACAGAAGGTTAGTACTGAAACTAAAAGTTGACTAGTACCGAATAACACAACCGCAGGTATGACAATAGCAAAAATGTATATTCCAATTTTTTCTTTTAAAAATCCTTTACCAAAAACTATTTTGTTGTATTCCCAAACTCCACCAATAATAAATATGGTAATTATTACAGTGAAAATTGCAGGAGATGCTTTTATAATTACGGTAAGCAGTACTACAATTAAAAATATTCCGGTTAACCATCTTTTTATCATTATAATATTGTCCTTTTATTCTATTTCAGTTATTAAGAATTAATTACCTGCGCAAGTTTTCATTCAATTGATCGCTGGTAAGACCAAAACGTCTTTCGCGTTTCTGATAACTGGCAATAGCCTTAAAAATATCTTCCTTATTAAAGTCAGGCCAAAGAACTTTTGTAAAGTAAAGTTCAGTATAGGCCAATTGCCAGAGCAAAAAATTGCTGATACGATACTCGCCACTGGTGCGAATTAACAGATCTGGATCAGGCATCTCGGCAGTATTAAGATACTTGCTAAATATTTCCTTATTTATTTCATCTGATTTTATTTTTCCATTTTGGCTATCCTGAACTATTTTTTTGACTGCACCAATAATTTCATCCCGGCTACCATAACTCAAAGCTAAGTTTAAAACCATCTGATCATTATTAGCTGTAATTTTTTTTGCTGAAATTATCTTTTCTTTAACAGATGGCTTTAATTGATAAATATCGCCGATTGTTGTCAGTTTAATTCCCTGTTTATGCAGTTCTTTAAGTTCTTTTGCCAGATACTCTTCCAATAAGGACATTAACCCTTCAACTTCCTTAGTTGGACGTCCCCAGTTTTCTACGGAAAAAGCAAAAAGGGTAAGATATTTTATTCCAATTTCGCGACATGTCCTTACTGCGGCGCGTACTGCCTGAGCGCCCCTTTTATGCCCTCTGAGGCGACCAATAGCATGTTGTTTAGCCCAACGACCATTACCATCCATAATAATTGCTATATGCTCAGGTAAATTACCTTTTTCTATTTTTGTCATAATAATCTACTAAACTCTAATAATATTGCTTTTGAGTTAAAAAGCAAATGGGGAGCTTTTGACTCCCCATTTACAATCCAAATGATAATTAGTTTATATTTCCATAATTTCTTTTTCTTTTGCCGTTAAAACTTTATCTGTTTTTTCGATATGCCGGTCAAGTAACTTCTGCACTTCTTCTTGAGTGCCGAAAAGTTCATCCTCTGTCATTTTATTGTTCTTTTTCAGGTCCTTCAACTCTTCATTGGCGTCCCTGCGGGCATTGCGCAGTTTTACTTTCCCCTCTTCCGCCATTTTTTTTACTACTTTAACCAGTTCTTTTCTTCTCTCTTCCGTTAATTGTGGAATGGAAATACGTATTACCTTTCCATCGCTTGAGGGCGTTAAGCCTAAATCTGATTTTTGAATCGCCTTCTCAATAGAACCAAGCGCCGTAGCATCCCAGGGGGCAATAACAATTAAACGGCTTTCTGGAACTGATAATGTTGCTACTTGAGCAATAGGTGTAGGGGTTCCATAATAATCAACTTTAATTCCATCGAGCAGCGTAACTGAGGCTCTACCAGTTCTCACTCTGCTAAATGATTTATCCAGAGCAGATATCGTCTTTTCCATATCGTCTTTGAAATTTTTCAATATCAGTTCTTTCATATTATTCTCCTACGTAAGTTCCAATTTTTTTACCACAAATTACGCCTCGAATATTACCTTTTTTTTGCAAATTAAAAACAATAATGGGCAATGAATTATCGCGGCAAAGAGATATTGCTGTTGCATCCATTACTTTAAGGTTCTTCGTCAACACATCGATATATTTAATATTTTTGAACATAACTGCTTTTTTATTTTTTACTGGGTCGCTGTCATATACTCCATCGACTTTAGTGGCTTTCATAATTACATCTGCCTTAATTTCCATTGCTCTGAGGGATGCGGCGGTATCCGTAGTAAAATACGGATTGCCCGTTCCGCCGGCAAATATAACAATTCTATTTTTTTCTAAGTGACGGATTGCTCTACGCTGGATAAAAGGCTCAGCAATTTGATGCATCTGAATCGAAGACTGCACGCGGGTAGCTATACCATGCATCTCCAAAGCACTTTGCAAGGCGAGACTATTGATAACTGTAGCTAACATTCCCATGTAATCAGCTGTGGTGCGATCCATACCTTTGGAACTGGCCTCTAAACCGCGAAATATATTACCGCCACCTACAACTATTCCAATTTGGACATTAAGATCAGCAAGCGATTTTATTTCAGTTGCTATATAATTAGCTACTTCGGGATCAACACCTGAAGACTGCTTACCCAAAAGTGCCTCTCCACTTAACTTCAATAAAATCCTTTTATAAACGACTTTATTTTTGTCGCCCATTATTTTTTAATTTCCTCACCAAGTTGGAACCGTGCAAATCTGCGAATAATAATATTTTCACCAGTCTTGGCAATCATATTACTAACCAGAACTCCCACAGTTATATCTGTGTTTTTTACGAATTTTTGCTCAGTTAAACAAACATCCTCATAATATTTTTTTAGTTTTCCTTCAATTATCTTATCCCAAATTTTTTCCGGTTTGCCTTCTTCGCGTAATTGGCTTTTATAGATCTCTTTTTCTCTATTTAAGGCGTCTTCCGGTAGTTCGTCAGGACGGATGTAAAGCGGGTTTGAAGCGGCTATATGCATCGCGATATCTTTGCCCATTGTCTGAAAATCACTTGTCTTAGCTACAAAATCTGTTTCGCAATTGATTTCAACCATTACGCCAATCTTACCGCCCATATGAATATATGAAGAAACTGTGCCGTCTTTAGCCGCTTTGGATGATCTTTTTGTTGCCGCCGACAATCCTTTTTTTCTTAAAAAATCGATTGCCTGCTCAAAATCGCCTTCTACTGCCGCCAATGCTTCTTTGCAATCCATCATACCGGCACCAGTTTTTACTCTCAACTCTTTTACCATTGCTGAAGATATTTCCAATTTACTTTACCTCCTAAAAACATTTAAAATCACATCAATTTGTTTATGCTATCTACCGGTATTGTCTTTATCAGTAGCATCATTTTCCATTTCCACACTTTCCGGGATATCCGTTTCGGTGGATTTGCTTTCTGCAGTAGCGCTGCTTTCCTTATTTGACTCCGCTGAAAGTTTCTCTTCAAAGCGTTTTTTCCCTTCTAAAACAGCGTCGGCAAATTTGGAGGCGAATAATTTTATTGCCCTTATTGCATCATCATTTCCCGGAATAATAAAATCAATATCTTCAGGATCACAATTCGTATCAACGATCGCTACTAATGGCACTTTTAACTTCTTAGCTTCTTTTACCGCAATGTGCTCACGATTAGGATCGACAATAAATACTGCTGCCGGATAAGACTTCATTTTCTTGATTCCACCTAAAACACTTTCCAGTTTGTCCATTTCTTTCTGCATTTGTGTCATTTCTTTTTTGGGAAATGCTTTAATGGAATCATCGGCAAACATTTTTGTCAGTGTGTTTAAGCGGTCAATGCTCTTTTTAATAGTTATGAAATTAGTCAACATACCGCCCAACCAGCGTTGATTGACATAAGGCATTCCACAACGCGAAGCTTCTTCCTTGATAGCTTCCTGCGATTGTTTTTTAGTCCCGACGAAAAGAATATCTTTGCCTTGACTTACTGTATCAACAACAAAATTATAAGCTGCTTGGAACATACCAACCGTTTGCTGTAGATCAATAATGTAAATATTGTTTCTCGCCCCAAAAATGTAAGGCTTCATCTTGGGATTCCATTTGTTTGTTTGATGCCCAAAATGGACACCGGCTTCCAGTAAAAGTTTCATTGAAATTGCTGACATTTTTTTCTCCTTTTTTGTTTTTTTCCTCCACCCTTATCAACTTGCCAGACAAACTTATTAACTATAAGCAACCTGTCGGCAATCCAAGGATGTGTGAAATTTTGTGGCAATTAACACATATAACCTAAATGATCAAGCTCAAATAACTGTTTTTAGGCAATAAAATTGATATTTTTGTTATTTTAATCATGTTGAATAATCGGCGTTTATTTTTACATAATCATAGGAAAGGTCTGATGTATAAACACCATATGATTTATCGCCGCCTCCTAACCCAATTCGCACTTCAAGCCTGTCTTTTTGAAATATCTCTTTTAATTTAGACGGATTAATATTAACCGGAGAATCCTGTGTATACAACAGCATGTTTCCGATCGATAAGCTAACTCTTTCTTTTTCCAGCGGTATACCTGAAGAACCCAAAGCAGCGATTATTCTCCCCCAGTTGGGATCTTCACCAAAAAATGCTGTTTTTACTAAATTGGAATTGGCAACTGAATAGGCGGCGCGCCGCGCGTCTGATCTGGATTTAGCACCTTCCACAATAATTGAGATAAACTTTGTTGCTCCCTCTCCATCCTTCACAACTGCATGAGACAGTTCCATTAAAACGTCCGTCAGCATATCGCGAAAACGTTGTAAACGGGCTTGCGCCCTTTCCAATGGATTATTTCCTGCCAAGCCGTTAGCTAAAATGATTGCAGTGTCATTAGTGCTCATGCAGCCATCAACGCTGATGGAGTTGAATGTTGAATCAATTGCCTGATGAAATACAGTATTCAGGGCTTTAGAGTCGATCAACGCGTCGGTCATTACATATGTGAGCAGCGTGGCCATGTTCGGTTCAATCATTCCGGCGCCTTTGGCTATGCCGCAAATTGTGATATCTTTTGCTCCGACTATTCCTTTACGTATTGATATTTTAGGGTATTTATCTGTTGTCATTATCGCAGTTTCAGCATCTTCTATGCCGAATTCGTTTAACCCTTTAACGAGCTTACCGATTCCCGCCTCGATTTTTTTCACGGGAAGCCTTTTCCCGATAACTCCTGTCGAACCCAATAAAACAAGTTCATCCTTAATTTTCAATTGCCCGGAAACAGCCGATGAAATTGCCAGTGCGTCCTGATAACCTTCTTTTCCTGTAGCCGCGTTGGCACAGCCGCTATTGGTTATGATCGCCTGTGCCATTCCCCTTTTAACACGTTCCGTATCTATCAATACAGGAGCTGCTTTGAAAGAATTTCTAGTAAATACCGCGGCTACTTTAGCCGGAATTGTCGAATAAATTAAGGCAAGATCCTTCTGTTGCCCATCTTTAATTCCTGTAGCAATTCCATTTGCCAAAAATCCTGGTACGCTTATTTTGTTTGCGCTTTTATTTATCACCATGACGCTACTCCTCTTTTCATAACTCAAATACCGCAGCATTTTTTATATTTCTTACCGCTACCACAAGGACAAGATTCATTACGCCCCACCTTGCTGCCTGCACTCTTGACTGTTTGCGCTTTCGGTGTATCCTCTCCCCGACTCAATACATAATCTTGTTTTTGCTTCTGCCTAATTTCTTCCACTTCCTCTTCTCTTTGTATTTTTACGATACATAACTTTTCCAATGTATCCATTTTTATATGGTAGATCATTTCCATGAACATTTCATAACCCTCGCGTTGATATTCGCGCACGGGATCTTTTTGAGCATAGCCACGTAAACTGATACCTTCCCTCAGATGGTCCATGGCCAGCAAATGTTCCTTCCAATGAGTATCAATTGCCTGGAGCATGATTACCTTCATCAAGTAATTCATCAGTTCCTGACCAAAGTCACTTTCCTTATCATGAAGAAGTTTTTTTACGTTTTGATCTATATATTCTCGTATTGAATCAATGGATTTAAGTTCCGGCAAATTAATAATGCTTAGTTTTAGATTAAATTGTTTGAATATAGAATCATCAAGCCCTTTGAGATTCCATTCTTCAGGATGATTTTTCTCACCGATAAATTCGATTAAAAGATCATCGATAATTTCCTCAACCATTTCTTCAATGTCTGCCCATAAGTCCTCACCGCGTAATACTTTTTTACGCTGTTCATATATTACTTTCCGCTGTTTATTCATTACATCATCATAATCCAACAGATGTTTTCTTATGTCAAAATTTTGTCCTTCCACACGCTTTTGCGCATTTTCAATGGCACGGGAAATATATTTATGCTCAATAGGCTGATCTTCTTCAATACCGATTCTATCCATTATGGAAGATATTCTCTCTGCACCAAAAATTCGTAATAAATCATCTTCCAACGAAAGATAAAAGCGAGAAGAGCCATCATCACCCTGTCTGCCTGACCGGCCTCTCAATTGATTGTCGATGCGACGGCTTTCATGACGTTCAGTACCAAGAATATGCAAGCCTCCCAAATCGGCAACTTTTTCTCCAAGTTTTATATCAGTTCCGCGTCCAGCCATATTAGTGGATATAGTAACCATACCAGGCTGTCCTGCCTGGGCCACTATTTCCGCCTCTCTTTCATGATTTTTGGCATTGAGAACATGATGTTTGACGCCGGCGCGGGTGAGATAATTACCTAAAAGCTCTGATTTCTCGATAGAAATTGTTCCAATCAGAACAGGTCTCTTCACTTTATTGAGAGCCTTAACTTCTTCGATGACCGCTTTGATTTTTTCTTTCTCTGTTTTATAGATTAAATCATTATTATCTTTACGAATCATCGGCATATTTGTAGGAATTACCAAAACTTCAAGATTATATATTTTCTTGAATTCTTCCGCTTCTGTATCAGCAGTACCGGTCATGCCGGAGAGCTTTTTGTACATTCGAAAAAAATTCTGGAAAGTAATAGTAGCGAGTGTTTGATTTTCTTTTTCTATTTTCACTTTTTCTTTTGCTTCCAGAGCCTGATGCAAACCATCACTATAACGCCTTCCGGGCATTACCCTTCCCGTAAATTCATCAACAATAACTACTTGTCCGTCTTTGACAAGGTAGTCCACATCACGCTTGAACATAGTATGCGCCCGCAATGCCTGATTCACGTGATGCAATGTCTCTATGTTACGCGGTTCATACAAGTTATTGACGTTCAATAACTCTTCCACACGTGCAACACCTTCTTCGGTTAAAACAACCGTACGGCTTTTCTCATCGATTGAGTAATCTTGATCTTTTCTCAAACGCGGAATTAATTGGTTTATCTTATAATATTTATCGGTTGATTCTTCAGACTGTCCTGAAATGATCAGCGGTGTCCGTGCTTCATCAATAAGAATGCTGTCAACTTCGTCGACAATTGCATAATTAAATTCTCTCTGGACATAATCATCCAAACTGAACTTCATATTGTCGCGCAAATAATCAAATCCAAACTCATTATTTGTTCCGTAAGTAATATCGGCATGATATGCTTCTCTTCGCTGATCATCATCCATGCCATGGATAATAACTCCAACACTCAGTCCCAGGAAATTATAAATCGGACCCATCCATTCAGAGTCTCTTTTTGCCAAATAATCGTTAACAGTAACAACATGGGAACCTTTGCCTTCTAAAGCATTGAGATAAAGAGGCATAGTTGCCGCCAGCGTTTTTCCTTCCCCTGTTTTCATTTCGGCAATTTTGCCTTCATGTAAAACAATCCCTCCTAATACCTGAGCTTCAAAAGGACGCATTAATAATGTGCGTCGGGATGCTTCCCTGGCTACGGCAAAAGCTTCCGTCAGAATATCATCAAGAGTGAAACCTTTTAATAATTTTTCTTTGAAATAGGAAGACTTGTTTCTTAATTCTGCATCGCTCAAGGACATCATTTTAGGTTCATAATTATTTACTTCATCTAAAAGTATGGCCAAGCGCTTCAATTCGCGATCGTTCTTTGTTCCCACTATTTTTTTTAGTATGTTGCCAAGCATTAATCACCTTCAAAAAAAAACCGGTAGAGTTACCGGTGGACTTAGTAGCTTCATTATTAATAATTAAAGCTCGCAAAAACTCATTGGAACTTCTCTGTAATATAAAAAGTATACTTTAAAAAAACTTTTTCAGATAAACCGTAGATGTTTTTTTGTATTCCGAGCAACTGATTATTGCAAATATCGCCTGGGATTGACTGGAATCCTGTTTAAATAAACGGCATAGTGCAGATGAGACCCTGTACTTCGACCCGTATCACCCACATAGCCTATTAAATCACCTCGTTTGACTCTGGTACCTTGTTTTATGGCGAATTTGGATAAATGGCAATAAACAGTCATAAATCCATGACCGTGATCAATTCTAACAACATTTCCTTCAGCAGTCTGATGAGCTATTTCAACTATAAATCCATCCGCCGAAGCAATAACTTCTTTGCCCACCCTTGTCGCAATATCGATCCCCCCGTGAAATTCTCCACCAGAACCGAAAGGTGATTTCCGTGAACCGAACCCTGAAGTAACCCATCCCTTGACCGGCCAAATGGAAGGGGTAGCAGCCAGAAGGGTCTTTTGCTCACGCAAAAATTTCAAAAGCTCTGTGAAACTCTTTTCCATGACATTAGCATCTTCATTTAATTGACTGATGTTTTTGCGCATTCCAGAAACAAGATTTGCTTGATCCTGATCAAGTAAATCTTTAATTTTTATCTTTGCATTACCGGAACCACCAATACCCAGAATCATTTTTTTATCCCGGGGTGTTTGATAATTAGCCACAATTCTTATTTTTTTATCAAATTGGTTAAACTCTTCTATTCTGTCAGCAAATTCGTCGATTTTTAATGCTAGTTCTTGAAGTTGTTGAGATTGTTCTATTGTTTCTATTCTAAGGCGCGCCAACTCGGCCTTATCACGTTTAATACTGGCATAGTCATAAACCATATAAAGAGTTAAGAGAACAGCCAGAATAAAAACAATTAGCAAACCACGAATTAAAGTACTGGAAAGAGAAATCTTAGTTACTGTGCTCTTACGCCGCGGAATAATCATTAACGTAAAGAAATTATTGGACATTATTCCCCTTTTTCCTTACAAATTTATGTGCAGCCAGATAAATCTAACACTTTATGAAGTTTAATTATTATCACAAGAATAATTAAAAAGTCAAGAACAACTAATTTGATGTTATTCTATTCTTTTTAGCTCCCACGGATCAATTAAATAAATATATTGAAAACACATCCGGTTTCCATTACAACTGATATAAACTAAAAAAAGAGTTCAATTTAATAAGTGAAGATAATAAAATCCTTTAGCATTATAATTAATTTAACTATTGCGTTTGTGCTGCTTTCACTAACGGCATTTGCATGTATTCCAGCTAAGTCCAACTTTGATATAAAAGCATTCCTTGCGACCTATGAAAACAAAATCAAAGAAAGCACCCAAGTGCTTGTAGTCGTCGATAATATATCACTATTTTTTAATAAAAGGAAGGTTTATGCTTTAGAAAAGAAAGGTGCTAAATGGAAAATTGCTTGCGAACCATTCAATGCTGTAATCGGAAAAAATGGTTTTGCGCCGTCAGGCAAAAAAAGAGAAGGTGATGGCAAAACACCTTCCGGTATTTTCGCTCTGCAAAGGACTTTTGGCTATAATGAGTATATAAAAACCACCATGCCCTATCGCCAGGTTTTAGTTGATGATATCTGGGTTGATGATCCCAAAGCCGATGATTACAATCGCTGGGTAAAAAAACAGGAAACACGGGCGGCATCATACGAAAGAATGAAACGTGATGACAATCTTTATAAATATGGGATTGTAATCGAATATAATACCAAATCGGTAATTAAAGGATATGGAAGCGCTATATTCTTTCATGTTTGGCGTGGAGAAAATATACCAACTGAAGGATGTGTAGCAGTCTCCGAACAAAATATTATTAAGATTCTTGGCTGGCTTGATCCAAAAGCATTACCTGTCGTCATTATGGGGGTGGAAAACAAAAAATGAAACTTACCTTGCTCAAAACAAAAATAATATTTAGTTTCTTTCTGATTATCGTTTTGATTTTAATTCAATTTTCGACCATTTCTTATTCCGAAAATAATACTCCGGAAGGCATTGTCGATATACAAAAAGTAATTCCCGAAATACTTCTCGACATCCGATATTACGGCCCTCATAACTTTTTAGGGGAAAAGGTTGATGGCTACATGGCACCGAAATGTTTACTGACAAGACAAGCAGCTGAATGTCTGGCTAAAGTGCAGAAAGAACTTGGGCAATTCTCACTATCACTGAAGATTTATGACTGCTATCGCCCGCAGCGCGCAGTTGATCACTTTGTGCGCTGGGCAAAAGATATTGATAACTCCAAAACCAAGAAAGAGTTCTATCCGACGGTAGATAAAAGAAACCTTTTTATTGACGGTTACATCGATAGCAAATCAGGACACAGCCGCGGCAGCACTGTTGATCTGACCATTGTCCCCTTACCTGTTTCCAGACAGCAGGACTATATTCCCGGGGAAAAATTATCTGAATGTTACCTGCCCACGGCAAAACGCTTTGGTGATAACAGCATCGATATGGGAACCGGCTTTGATTGTTTTCATGAGCTATCGAATACGTTAAATAAAAATATTGCCAACCAGCAAAAAATTAACAGGCTTCTACTTAAAACACTGATGGAAAAGCACGGTTTTAGAAATTACGACAAGGAGTGGTGGCATTATACTTTGAATAATGAACCTTATCCAAATACTTATTTTGATTTCGTAGTTGAGTGAAAATTATGAATATTAAACTCCCACATTTTTTTAAGGCCTATGGTTTTTCGATCGTCCTGATTATTTCGATTATTCTCGGATCGTTTTTAGGAATCATCTATAAAAAAGACGCTATAGTATTCAAACCATTTGGAGATATTTTCCTCAATCTGCTCTTTACCGCGATAGTTCCACTTGTTTTCTTTTCGATTTCTTCTGCCGTTGCATCCATGACCAACATTAGGCGCTTGGGAAAAATAATTTCGGCCATGATTTTGGTATTTGTTGTAACCGGCTTAATAGCATCGGTTATCATGGTCATCGGCGTTGTGCTTTATCCTCCGGCAGCCGGTGTAAAAATAGCTTTGGGAACATTAATTAACCCCGAACAGCTAAAGGCCTCAGAGCAAATCGTTAAGGCTTTTACTGCTTCTGATTTTGCCGATATCTTATCCAAAAAAAACATGCTGGCGCTCATCTTTTTCTCGATCCTCCTTGGTTTGGCGACATCCGCTTCAGGCTCTCGCGGAAAGGTCTTTGCAAGTTTTCTAACCTCTGCCAGTGATGTTATGATGAAACTTATTTCTTTCATTATGTATTACGCGCCGATTGGGCTTTGCGCTTATTTTGCTTATCTTGTCGGCGTCTTCGGACCGGAGATGCTTGGAGCTTATGCCAGAGCAATGCTCCTGTATTACCCGACAGCAATTTTGTATTTCTTTATCGCTTTTACTCTTTATGCTTTTATTGCCGCAAAAGGCGAAGGAGCAAGAAGATTCTGGCGCAATATTATTCCGGCATCTCTTACCGCTTTAGCTACCGGAAGCAGCATGGCGACGATTCCCGCCAATCTAGAAGCCGCCAATAAAACCGGCGTACCTAAAGACATCAGTGAAGTCGTCATTCCCATCGGCGCAACTATACACATGGAAGGCTCTTGTCTTGCCGCCATTTTGAAAATTGCTTTCTTATTTGGATTGTTTCAAATGAATTTCTTCGGCTTGGAAACTATTGCCACTGCCATTGGTATTGCACTATTAGTTGGGGTTGTTGTAAGCGGAATTCCGGGCGGCGGGACAATCGGCGAATTATTGATCATTTCTATCTATGGCTTTCCACTGGAGGCTTTCCCGATTATCACCATGATCGGAACACTTGTTGACGCTCCGGCAACAATGCTCAATGCAATCGGTGACAATGTCGCCAGCATGATGGTAGCGAGAATACTTGGTGGCAAGGATTGGATGAACGAAGCTTAATCTCTCTGTCCGCTATTATTTGCATTCTTTGATGGCTTGGGCAAATCCATCCAGAGAATTAACGATCGTCGCATCATCAACACAGTAAGCAATACGGAAGTAGCCGGGACCGCCGAAACCGCTGCCGGGAACAACCAGAATGTTCTTCTTTAGCAGCATTTGCACAAATGCCACATCATCAGGAATCGGGCTTTGGACAAATAAATAAAATGCGCCCTGCGGCTTTGTAAATTTATAACCGGCTTTGGCCATTCCCGTGCAGAGCAGATCACGCTTATTCTGGTATATTTTAACATTTACTGCCACATCCTGAAGCCTGGCGACGATTCTTTGCATTAGGGCCGGCGCGTGAACAAAACCCATAATTCTTGTGCATAAAATCAGCGCGCTGATTAAATCACCCGCTTCATAAATCTGAGGATTGACGGCAATGTAGCCAATTCTTTCCCCCGGCAAAGACAGAGTTTTGGAATAAGAATAGGCTAGAATGCTGTTGGGGTAAGCTTTAAATATACTGGGTACGGTAACGCCATCAAAGACGATTTCCGCATATGGTTCGTCTGAAATCAGATAAATGGTTTTCCCCGTAGCCCTGCCCTTCTCCAGGAGCACGCGGGACAGCTCTCCAATTTCTTTTTCATTGTACACAATGCCTGTCGGATTATTGGGAGAGTTGATAATAATCGCTTTAGTCTTGTCGCTTATAGCTTCGGAAATGGAATCAATGTCGAGAGAAAAATCTTTTTTTGTCTCGGCATATTTTACTATTCCGCCGTAGTTTTCTATGTAAAAAGGGTACTCCACAAAGAAGGGTTTAAGAACCATCACTTCATCACCGGGATCAAGCAACGCTTTCAGAATTACATTTAACGCGCCACCAGCGCCGCAGGACATAATGATATGATCAAGGTCCATCTTTAATCCTGATGTCTTATTGATTTTTTGAGCAATAGCCTTCCTTGTCTCAGAGTATCCGGCATTGGGCGTATAGCCGTGCTTTAGATGAATAATCTCAGAGGCAAGGTTAATCAGCTCTCGCTTAAACTCTTCCGGCTGCTCGACATTGGGATTACCAAGGCTGAAGTCATAGACTTTATCCGCACCATATTTTTTCTTCAGCAGAATACCTTCGTCAAACATCTTCCGAATCATCGATGATTGAGAAATGGATGATTTAATCTTTTTAGCAATAGTCATTTATTAGAAATCCCGCAGCTTTAAATTTTTTAACATAAGATCTCAATCGTGTTTTTTTCGTCTTAATAAGACAAAGATTCCCAGCAAAACAAGTATCGCCGGCAATAGATATTGGGAGTATTTGGAAAGTTCAGAACCATAAAATTCGTTAATGAGGAATAATACTCCCGCAACAGTTATGAACCAACCGCCGAAATCTTTTACTCTCTGAATGATTGTACCTATCCCTATGACAATTATCAATATCGGCCAGGTCTGCCCAAAAGGATAAATACCTGCCTTAGCCAAATAGATCAAGACTCCCAAAGTAATTAAAATCAGACCTCCAATAAACACATGATGTTTAGAACCAGCCATAATGACATCCTCCTCATAGTTATTTGTGAAACTCCACTTCCGAAAGCGTAGCGCAACGGAATTGGTAAGTTGTAATGAGACCCAAACTTCAGAAACGAAGTGCGCTGAAGTTTGCAAGTCGAATTATCCCGCGCAGCGAAGGGTATAATACCCTGCTGTTTGCTGCGTAATCTGTTTCTAAAGCTTGGGGTTCATACCCTTGATTTAAGCGGCAGAAGCACAGCTTCTGCCGCTCCGAATTATAGTTTCTCCGCCAATTTCAAAAATGGTTTAAATAAATCAATTGGTATTGGAAATATCGTTGTTGAATTATTTTCCGAGGCAATTTGATTTAATGTCTGCAAATAACGCAGTTGCAGTGACATGGGTTGCGTTTCCATCAAAGCTGCAGCATCGATAAGCTTTTGAGCAGCCTGGAATTCACCTTCAGCATTGATAACCTTGGCGCGTCTCTCTCTCTCCGCTTCAGCCTGTTTAGCAATAGCTCTCTTCATCTCTTCAGGCAGATCTATCTGTTTGACTTCTACTCTGTCCACTTTAATCCCCCACGGCTCGGTGCTGCGATCCAGAATTTCCTGCAAGGTTAAGTTGATCTTATCCCTCTCGGACAAAATCTCATCTAGTTCCACTTGACCGCAGACACTTCTCAGACTGGTCTGAGCCTGTTGAGATGTCGCGTAGAGATAATTTTCCACCTTGATAATGGCCGAAGTCGCGTCTAAAACAGTGTAGAATACTACAGCATTGACTTTAATGGACACATTGTCACGAGTAATGACATCCTGCGGAGGAACTTCCATCGTAATTGTCCGCATATCCACCTTGACCATTTTATCCACAACAGGTATCAAAATAATAAGACCTGGTCCTTTTGTAGCAATCACTCTACCCAAGCGGAAAATTACACCTCTTTCATACTCATTTAAAATACGAATTGCCGAGGCCAAAAACATAAATACCAGCACAATGACAACCATAAGCGGTAAAGATATAGCTCCAAACATTTTAATTTTCCTCCTTTATTTTATTTCTAAGATTTTATTCTTTATTTATTTCTTCCACGATTAAGCTCAGACCTTTAACTTTGATAATTTTTACTTTTGCTCCTTTTTTTATTGGCACTGCACTTATCGCTCTCCAGTATTGTCCTTCCAAGAACACTTTCCCTTCATTGGAAATGTCTGTCAGCGCTTCAGTTTCAGCACCAATTATTGCTTCAGGGCCAGTTTCGTGTTTTCGTAATTGCGCTTTTGTGGCTATCCAAATAACAACAATAAAAAAACCGGAAACTATCAAAACGGCGGGAATCAATACCTGTAAAGAAATACGCAAAGCAGGCTCCGCCGTATCAAATAAAAACAATGACCCTAATACTAATGAAATTACACCACCAACACTGAGGATGCCGTGACTCATAACCTTTATCTCCGCAAAAAATAAAATAACGCCAAAAATTATCAGCAGAATTCCCGTATAATTTACCGGCAATGTGGATAAACCGAAAAACGCCATTAAGAGCGATATCCCGCCTATTACCCCTGGCAATATAGCTCCCGGTGTAGAGAGTTCAAAATACAAACCCGCCAGACCGATTAGTAAGAGAATATAAGAAATATTGGGATCGGAAATAGCCGCGAGGATTCCCTGGCGCGTTCCCATCTTATTGTTATTAACTATAGCATTTTTTGTTGATATTTTCTTTTTGCCTTGGGCAAGATTTACTTCTTTTTGATCGATTGCCGCCAAAAGCTTTTCTACATCAGGCGCGACAAAATCGATGACATTTAGCTTCAGCGCTTCTTCTGCAGTTATTGATTCACTTTTGCGCACGGCTTTTTCCACCCATTCTTCAGAGCGTCCCCTTGTTTTGGCGATACTGCGGGCGTAAGCGGCAGCGTCATTTTCCACTTTTGTGGACATGGTTTTATCCATGTCGCTACCGCCAAGGCCAATTGCCACCGGATGAGCGGCGCCAATATTGGTACTGGGTGCCATCGCGGCAATATGAGCGGCTTGAGTAATAATGACTCCAGCGGACGCTGCTCGCGCGCCAGATGGATAAACAAAAACTATTACCGGTAGCGGGGAGTTGAGAATACTTTTGGCAATATCGCGCATTGCCGTATCCATTCCACCCGGTGTATCGAGTAAAATTATCAGACCTTCGGCTTTATCTTTTTGAGCATCTTCGATACTGCCGGCAATGTATTTAGCAGTAGGTGATGTAATAACGCCGTCAACTGTGATTACTTTAAAAACAGGGCTCTTTTCCTGCGCCCAAACACCAACACTGATAAAAATTGAAACGGTGATCAATGCGTAAAGTATTTTCTTGAACATCTTTTTCACCTCGTAAGCTTATCGTCTTTAATCAAAACTGAACTTCATTCATAATCATCTGGACATCTTCCCAGACCGGCTTTTTGGCTGATGGATTTCGCAATAGATATGCAGGATGATATGTCGGCATTAGTTTTATACCGTCATAAGTATGAAAACGACCTCGTAATGACGTTATCGGGACATCTGTCTTTAAAAGTGTTTGCGCGGCAAATTTTCCTAGAGCACAAACAACTTTTGGTGAAATAGCGTATAATTGCTTCTTTAAAAATGGTTCGCATAAACTGATTTCTTCGGGCAGCGGATTACGATTGCCCGGTGGACGGCATTTAAGTATATTGCAAATGTAAACATCTCTTCTTTTGATGCCCATTGCTTCAATGATTTTGGTCAATAGCTGCCCAGCCCTACCCACAAATGGCAAACCCTGCTCATCTTCATCAGCACCGGGCGCCTCCCCGACAAAAACAATTTGCGCGTTGGGATTGCCATCGCCAAAAACCAGGTTGTGTCTTGTTTTTGCCAGTTGACAAAGCCGGCAATCTGCCATTTCCTGAGATATTTTTTTTAATTGAGCGTCATTATTAGAATCAATAATTTTTATTTCATTTTTTTCGGACAATGCTTTCTTCCATTCCAATCCCACAGCCAAGCTGCTTTGATTCAGTACTTGCCCTTTAAGCCCATGAACAGCAAACAACAAGTCTTTCTGTAATTGTTGCTGTGTTGATTGAGAATAAGATTCTTCCATTATTTTTTACTGCCGCTTTTCTTTTTCAGTAATCCGGCAACCCTTTCCATAATTTTTTCAGCGGCTTCTATTTTGGTCATTATGGGCATTGATTGGATATCCCCATCCCGGTCAAGAATAGTTATTTTATTGGTGTCTGTTTGAAAGCCCGCCCCTTCTTCCCGTAAGCTATTGGCCACGATTAAATCCATATTTTTCTCTTTTAATTTTTCCCGGGCATTTGCTAGAAGATCTTTTGTTTCCATCGCAAAACCGACAAGCACTATATTCTTTTTGTCCTTGCCGACCTCAGCAATAATATCCGGATTTCTTGCCAGTTCTATTAATCGGGGCTTATCGTCTTTTTTTATCTTATCCTTAGCTATTACTTTCGGCCTGTAATCAGCGACTGCCGCGGCTTTGATTATTACTGACGCCTTTTTGTAATTATCCATTACGGCTTTGTGCATTTCCTGCGCAGTGCGAACATTGATAATATTATCTACTGAAGGCAAAGACAAATTTGTCGGTCCGGTAATTAAAGTAACTTGCGCACCGTGTCTGCGCGCAACTCTGGCCAATGCATAACCCATCTTCCCTGATGATAGATTGGTAATAAAACGAACAGGATCGAGCGGTTCTTCTGTAGGACCGGCGGTGATTAATATCCTTTGCCCAACAAGATTTTGCGGAGTCAAAAGTTTTTCTATTTCTTCCACTATTTCCGGTATTTCCGGCAGGCGGCCTGCGCCTCGAGTTTTGCAGGCAAGTTCACCCACACCACTTTCCATAATAACGTATTTATTGTTTTTCAGCTTTTTGATATTTTCCTGCACAATAGGATTGGCCAGCATCTTGTCGTTCATTGCCGGACAAATCAACGTAGGCTTGTGAGCCGCCATTACCGTAGTGGAGAGTAAATCATCGGCGATTCCGGAAGCAATCTTGCCTATTATATTTCCGGTTGCCGGGGCGATGACAAAGGCATCAGCAAAATCAGCAAGCGTTATATGAGCCATATCATATTGCTCGGAAGGCAAATACATTTCAGTATGAACAATATTATTGGAAAGCGTCTGCAGCGTTAAGGGGGAAATAAACTCTGTGGCATTCTTCGTCATGATGACTCTAACTTGCGCGCCTTCTTTGACCAGCGCCCGGGTTAATTCAGCCGCTTTATAGGCCGCAATCCCGCCGGTGATTCCCAAAACAATTTTTTTCCCTTTAAGCATATCCGCCAACTCTAATTTTTTTTAGAATATACCAGTGTTTAAAGACAAGAGCAAGGCATAACTGTCATAAGCTACCTTAGCTATAATGCTTGTAATTGGTTGGTAAGTGATTTTAAATTACTATAAATTTTCTCCCGACCAAATTTACATCTGCATATACCATTACGGGAAATTTATCTTGCAAAACGCATTAAAAGCCATTAAGTGAAACTCATTAATTTCGAATCCTAAAATTTCAGGGGTAATCATGAAAAAGTCGCGTTCTTATATAAAAATTTCGCTGATAATATTAATAGTTGCAACACTATGCTTTTTTTATTTCCTTAATTATCTGGAAATAGAAAAGCCCGCCATTAAATTGAATCAGGAAATTATCGCTATCGGAAAATTAAAAAATGTAGAAATAACTTTCTTTGATCAAAAAAGTGGCCTTTCTGACATGACAGTGGAAATTGTACAGGATAATAAAAATCATATCCTGGCGAATGAAAAAATTCCCGTCAAGGGTACCAAACAAAAAATTTTACTTATATCTATTGACACTGCCTCGCTTAAGCTTAATGATGGTCCGGCGACCATTAACATTATAGCTACCGATTATTCTATTTTTAGAAATCAAACGATTCTATCATTTACAGTACCGATTGATACCATCCCGCCTCAAATAACGCTGCTTAGTGCAATTAACCATGTAAATCAAGGCGGCACCTGTTTTATCACTTACCGTACATCAAAGCCGACTGATTTAACCGGCGTGTACGTAAATGATTATTTTACTGCCGGTTACACATTGATGATGGATAACAAACCTACATCCGCTACTTATTTTGCTCTTCCATATAATGCCTCCCGTGCGAAAACAAAAATTACTGTGTTAGCGCGTGATTACGCAGGTAACGAAACCAGAATTACCCTTCCCTGCCTTATTAAAGCAAAGAAGTTTCGTTCAGATAAGATGAATCTTAGCGAAACGTTCCTTCAACAAAAAATGCCTGAATTCCAGGCAATGATTCCTGCCTTGCAAGGCAAAACACAACTGGAAATTTTTAGCTATGTAAATTCTGAAATACGTAATGAAAACTTCCGATTCATTCAATCTATCTGCCAAAAATCAACATCAAAAATACTTTGGGAAGGTACTTTTTTACGCATGCGCAGCGCTTCTCCAATGGCTCTTTTTGGTGATAAAAGAATTTATGTGGTTGCCGGTAAGGATTTCGCTAATTCTCTTCATACCGGTGTTGATCTTGCATCTCTCGCGAATGCCGCCATTGAAGCATCCAACAGTGGCATTGTAGTCTTTGCCGGTCCTTTGGGTATTTATGGCGACACCATAATCATTGATCATGGTCTGGGAATATTCAGCTTATATGGACATTTATCTTCCATTAATACTGCTGCCGGTAAAACTGTAAAGAAAGAGGAGGTAATCGGGCATTCCGGAACTTCCGGGCTAGCCGGTGGAGATCATTTGCATTTCAGCATTATCGTCGGTGGGCAATTTGTCAATCCTCAAGAATGGTGGGATACACATTGGATAGAAGATAATATCAACAAGAAAATGCGGCTGTGATTTACTAATACCCCTACGAATTAAAATTAACTTTTGTTGATATCACGTTGACTTGTATTAACAATATATTTCATGGTCGAGAAGTGCGCGCTTAATTGATTGGCCATAACCACAGAACGATGCTTCCCGCCGGTACAACCCAGTGCAATGCTGAGCATTGCCTTTCCCTCTTTTTCATAAAGAGGAATAAGAAAATTCATCAAATCCAACATTTTCTTCAAGAATTCTTTGCTTTCATTATTTTCCAAAACAAATTTTTCAATTTCTTTATTATGCCCATCATAATTTTTCAAATCCTCAATATAATATGGATTTGGTAAAAATCTTACATCGAAAACAATATCTGCATCTGCAGGCAATCCATAGCGATAACCGAAGGATGTCACATTGACAACCATTTTTTTATGTTCTGAAGAAGGTAAATAATGCCGCTGTACTATATCTTTGAGTTGATGAACATTCGCTGACGTGGTGTCAATAATTTTGCCAGCCATCTGCTTTAAGGAATCCAATTTCTCTCTTTCCAGGTCGATACCTTTAATGATTGAACCCTTTGCCGAGAGTGGATGGATACGTCTTGTTTCGCTGAATCTATGTAGAAGAGCATCATCACTGCATTCAAGAAATAATATTTCTATCCTAAAACCCTTTTCCTTCAAGCGAGAGAATATGCGCCGGTACTTATCGAGAAAACTTTTTTCTCGTAAATCCATAACCATTGCTACTTGTTTTATCTCTGGAGAGGAAAGAAATGTTATATCTAGAAATTTCGGCAGTAAAATAACAGGCAAATTATCAACACAAAAATAACCGATGTCTTCCAGTGCGCGCAATGCCGTACTTTTACCGGAACCAGATAAGCCTGTAATGATTACTACCCGCAGATTCTTCATGGGCTATCCTTTTTCAATCTCTTTACTGCTTTTTCTAGCAAATTTTCATTAAAATAGCCATAGGCCGATATATTTATTTTAAGACATGGTAATGTAGTGGCGAGAACTTTCCTCTTTGTTTCATTAAAAGCGTTTCCCTTAATATTGCTTCTCTCCACATCTATGATAGCAGAGAGTTTTGTCCATTTCTTAATTTTGTCAGCAGCTAATATTTTTTCAACTGGAATAATTTCTTCTTTTTTATAGTGTAAATATTTTTTTATTTTAGCGTGACCACGAGCGATTAATTCTCCTTTGATGTTTTTCCTAATTACCACCAGATCGTCGGCGATCCAATAACCCTTTTTCTTGACATACTCTAAAGCTGAAGTTGTTTTTCCGATACCACTTGCTCCGACAATTATTATTCCCATTCCGCAAGTCTCAATCATGACACCATGAATGGTCTTTTTTTCGTAAACTCTTTCCCGAATAAACCCTTTTACTGAGCTCTCCAGGTAGTATTCATCAAAATCGGAGGCAGCTATTGGAATGTGTTTAGTCACCGCAATGGTATTCATTAGATCTGGAACGTGTTGAGATTTGGCAATGACCATAAAAACAATATTTGTAAATAACGATCGGTAGGCATTGATTCCCTTCGAACACAGTTGATTCACGGTTTGCGGAGTTAGAATGGCAATTGTAGGAAGTAATTTTTTTTTTAGTAAGGAAGACAACCGGCGATAACACCTGACATTCAGAGCAGATACTTCCTTCTTTAAACCGGCAGTTGCGAATATCTCATTTAAGCCCAGCTTTTCTGAACTTCCCTGAAGAATATTTCCAGTGATAATATCTTATTCATGGATGCCAGTTTTTTATTCAGTGCCATATATGGCATCAATTCTCTGATTTACTAATTGTGGTTGTTTCTATAGAGCACAGGTCTCATTTTGTTCGATAATCAGTTTATACAAGTTACTTTTTGATTCCGTTTCGATGAGCTTTTGACGGAAATTATCTTTTTTAAACATTTTGGAAATCTTGGCCAATACTTTCAAATGCTGCCCAACTGAATTTTCCGGAGCCAGAAGCAAGAAAAAAATATGCACCGGCTTGCCATCTAAAGAATCAAAATCAACGCCCTTCTTGCTCCGGCCAAAAGCGACAACAATTTCATCAAGAGTTGATATTTTGCCGTGGGGTATGGCCAAACCATCACCAATTCCTGTTGAGCCAAGTTTTTCTCTTTGCTGCAATACTTCAATAACCTTTGCAGAATCAAGCTTCAGCCCACCTTTAATCAGAGTACTTACTAACTCGTCGAGGGCTTCAGTTTTTGTTTTAGCAAGCATGTTTTCATTAAGAAATTCAATTTTAAAAATCTGATCCATTTGCATTTAGCGCACTCCGTCTTTTTGTCTTTCGCCATATTGACAACTTATTTCAAGAAATAAATTATTTCGGTTCCACTTATAATTTTTCCCCATATGCAAAAAGATGAGGTATTCGTTTACAAAGTTAACTATTTGTTTCGATAAGAGCATAATTACCATCATCGAGACGATAAACCAGACTTACATTTTCGGAAGATGAATCACGGTAAATTAGAAAACGTGCTTTGTTGCCTTCCATTTCCATCACTGCGTCATCAAGAGACATCGGCTTTAATACCATTTTCCGTGTTTCCACAATTTTATTTGTTGTTGATTCTTCTTCGCCTTCAGTAACTTTTGATTCACTATGTCGAATAGTTTTTGGTTTATGATCTCTGGTTTTTTCTTTCTGCTTTTTAAGCTGTTTTTCTATTTTATCTATACAGCCATCCACAGCAAGATGCATGTCTTTAGCTTCTTCTTTAGCATTTACATTCCAGCCATTGGCACTGAGATTTATTTCCACAAAGTTTCTAAATTTTTCGGTAGAAAGGATAATATGTGTTTCGGCGGGCATATCTAAATATTTCTTAAGCTTTTGAATTCGTTCTTCCGCGTAAAGTTTTTGCCAGTTTTCACCTTCACCGTTTCTGAAAGTTACAGAAATTTTCATTATTTTGCCTCCATAGTTAGATTAATCTTCTATATTATAGAATCCCATCTAAAAATATTTTTTCCTTTTAGACGATGGTAAAATACCAATCATTTCTCTATATTTAGCAACTGTACGCCTCGCAATATTGATTCCCCTGCTCTTGAGCAAGTCAACTATTTCGCAATCACTATAAGGTTTTTTTGGATCTTCTTTAACTATTAGCTGTTTAATCTCTTCTTTTACACTTTTTGATGCAATAGTCTCTCCGGATGTTCTTTGCACGGAACTGCCGAAAAAGTATTTCATTTCAAAAATCCCACGGTGACTGTGCATATACTTATTTGTTACCACACGACTTATCGTGGATTCGTGCATTTCCACATCATCGGCTATATTCCGCAATACTAATGGTTTAAGATAGTTAATCCCTTTATCAAAAAAATCTCTTTGGTGTTTAACAATACTTTCCGCGACTTTATAGATTGTTTTTTGCCTCTGCTGGATGCTTTTTATTAACCATGTTGCCGATTGAACTTTATCACGAATGTATTTTTTCCCATTTTCTTCTTCACTTTGGTCATGGATACCAAGACCTGCCATTATTTCCCGGTAAAAATTGCTGATGCGCAGACGAGGCAAACCATCATCATTAAGAATTATTTTATATTCATCGCCAGATTTAACTACATACACATCGGGAATTATTGCTTGAACTTTCTCTGCTGAATACATACTGCCTGGTTTTGGATCCATGTTACTAATTAATAAAACCGCTATTTCCACATCGCGAATGGGAACTTTTAATTTGCGGGCGATGTGCACATAATTTTTCAGTTCTAAATCTTTAAGATGATCTTTAATTATTTTTTCAACAATCGGGTTTTTTACGCCTAACATTCGTGCTTGAATTAAAAGACATTCTTGTAAATTACGAGCCGCGATACCAGGTGGATCAAATTCTTGAACTTTTTTTAAAACCGCTTCAACATATTCCTCACTAACATTTTCCAACTGCGCAATTTCCGCTAGAGACGCGCATAGATAGCCATTATTATCAAGATTGCCGACAATCTGACTACCAATACGTACTTCTTCACCACTAAGCGGTGAGAGTTTCATTTGCCACATCAGATGCTCGGTGAGTGACGGACTTTCAGTAAGGATATTATCCAGAGTCAGCAAATCAGAGTCTTTACGATCATAAGAAACTCCTACCGGACCGTAATCTTCCAGATAGTTATTCCAGTCAAAATCTTCGCGGCCATCGCCCTCGCCGGTGAGTTCTACCGTACGTTCAACAGCTTTTGTATCTTCTCGCTCAATCGACTGAATATCTTCTTCGGCTTGTGTGTGAACTTCTTCTTCATTACTTTCGTCTGTTGAGGCTTCTTCCAGCAAAGGATTTTCTTCCATCTCCTGATTGATTGTATCTACAAGTTCCAAACGTGACAGCTGCAACAGTTTTATCGCCTGCTGCAATTGCGGTGTCATAATCAACTGCTGAGAAAGTTTTAAATTTTGTTTTAACTCAAAAGCCATATTTATAATCTCAAATTACAAAATACTTACAAATTAAAATCTTCACCAAAATAAAATTTCCTGGCCAATTCACTTTGGGCAATATCTTCCGGTTTTCCCTCTACCAGGATAGCGCCCTCATTGACTATGTAAGCCCGATCGCAACAGGAGAGTGTCTCACGCACATTGTGGTCAGAAATAATAATGCCGATACCCTTATTTTTTAGTTTCTCAATTATCTTTTGAATATCAGCGACGGCTAGAGGATCTATCCCGGCGAAAGGTTCATCTAGAAGTATGTATTTTGGAGAAGTAACCAACGCTCTTGTTATTTCCACTCGCCTTCTTTCTCCTCCAGAGAGTGAGTAGGCGTAATTTTTTGCAAGTCCCGTAAGATCAAGCTCAGCCAAAAGTTCTTTGAGCCGTTCTTGCCTTTCTTCTTCACGCAGATCAAGAGTTTCCAAAATGGCCAATATATTTTCTTCTACTGTAAGCTTCCGAAATATTGACGGCTCCTGGGGCAGATAATTTAACCCTTTTCTCGCTCTTTTGTACATTGGATCTTTACTGATATCCTCATCGTCTAAAAATATTTCTCCGCCATCGGGTTTAATCAATCCGACAATCATATAAAAAGTAGTTGTTTTGCCTGCGCCATTGGGCCCGAGCAAACCCACAACTTCTCCCGGCGAAACCGCTAAATCAATTTGATTAACGACTTTTCTTTTATTGTAAATTTTAGTTAAACCTTTTGCCAACAGATTGCTCATATTTTTTACATACCACCATATGATCGCGTTTATTTAATTATTTCTTTATTTTGCTGCGGATATATTACCGCTTTTACTCTTTCACCTTTCCCTGGTGTACAGGGCACGACTGCTCCACGATCTTCATTTGTATATACTATTACCTTACATCCGGTGACTGTGCTTTTGCCTTCGCGCAAGATTGCATTTCCTGTCAATATTATCTGGCCTGTATCTTGCTGGTAAGATGCCTCATTACCGGTGGCCATTCTTTCCTTTTGGGTTATGATGACATTTCCTTTGGCTTCGATTTTGTCGAGTTCTCCGGACGTCGAAATTTCTTTTGCGTCGATTTTATCATTTTTACCCAATTCATTTTTATTATACAGAAGCAATTGGTCTGCCTTTAATGTAATGTCGCCCTGTTTGGCTGTTGCATTGCCGGAGAATATAACCATCTTTTTTTCATTGAATGCCTCCATGCGATCAGAAGTAATCTCTACCGGTTCATTTTTGTTAATTAGATTTTTCTTATCAGAAATATCCTGAGCACATAAAATATTATTTGCCATTACCAAATAAAACAAAACAGCTAGCGATATTTTTTTCCCCATCATCATAATTTCCTAATTAATTTATTTTTGCTTTAACCAGAGAAGCGATATTTAATTCCCCTGTCTTGATATATAGAGTGAGCCCCGTGCCTTTTATTTTCATCCTCTTGTTTTCGATAATCACAGGTGCATCTGTATAAAATTTCTTTTCAGCATCACTAAAATTTAAATAATCAGTAGAAAACCTATCTCCTGTATCTGAAACGATGACCACATTACCTTTAATTTGGATATCCTTTTTGTCTGTGAGCAATTGTCCTTTGTCAGCGGTCATTATATATATTTTACCTTCGGATGTTTTTAATTTTATTTTCACACGGTCAAATAAAGCAAGATCTTCTTTTTTGATATACTTAGCATTGTCAGCTTTTACTTCCCATTTGGAATTATCTTCACCAACTTCCGTATAGATAAAGTCATTAATTTGCAGATCAACACGATCAGGCAATATCTTTACTATATTCTTTGGCTTATCATATATATTATTTCCAATCACCAAAGCAGCCGCAGCAATCACCACAAAGATAATTAATATTATCGATATTTTTCTTGTTTTCTTGGATAAATTCATCTTTCCCAATCTCAGTAAGAGTAAATTTGATCTGATGTTTATTTATATCATTCAGCACCACACATGTAAAGATATAAGGATGATCTCTTCAGATAAGTCCAGTAATGACTCAGGGTAAAGTTTTAAAAGGATTACCTCACTAGGATTGATATGCATACTTAGCATTTTTGTTGAATAATTTTACAATGCTTTTTGATGAAAATAACAAATATTTTCGTTTGTTTTTTAACTCGAGATCCGCAGGCCGATAACACCAGTGACTATTAACAGAAATGATAAAACTCTCATCATTGCCCAGGAATCGTTGAAAACGATGATGCCGATCAGAAATGTCCCGGCGGCACCAATTCCTGTCCAGATTGCATAGGCTGTTCCCAAGGGTATTTCACGCTGTGCCAACCATAAAAACAGGCCACTCAGTCCCATACAGATAACCGCCAATAAGATAAATCCAAACTTATAGGATGTAGTTTGCGAAAGCTTAAAACCAAGAGGCCAACCAATTTCCAGGACACCGGCAATTATGAGAAAAAACCATGAGATTGACATATATTCCACTTTTTAAATATGATCTAAAAATTCATATTTTTCAGCTATTTCCTGCCATTTTCCCTGAGACTGCAGGATCATTTCGCATATCTCTCTTACAGCTCCTCTGCCACCTTTATGGTCTGTAATATAATCAACACTTCTTTTCACCACATCCACAGCGTCAGCCACGGCAACAGAAAAACCTACCTGTCTTAAAACTGGAATATCGATGATATCATCACCGATAAAAGCCACAGCGCTTGCCGCTAATTTATGTTTGAGCAATATTTTCTGGAAAACTTCTTTCTTATTTAGTGCGCCCTGATAAATTTCTTTAATTTCCAAATCGTGAGCACGATGATTGACAACTTCGGATTTCCGCCCGGTCAATATCACTACCTTAATCCCGTAACGCTGAATAATCTTCAAGCCATGTCCGTCACGAACATCAAAATTTTTCAACTGCCGCCCTTCATCATCCATAATGATCCTGCCGTCAGTCATGACACCGTCAACATCCAGAATCAGCATTTTTATTTTCTTTAATTTATCTTTCAGATTTTTATTCATTGAAGAATTATCCTTTGTTTATATTGCTTAAGACTTATTTTTTACCAAACTGTCAATTTGCTTCAACATTGTAAGCAACCCTTCGAGCGAATCAAGATACAAAGAATTGGCTCCATCACACAGCGCTTTCTCCGGGTTACGGTGCACTTCTAAGAATATTCCATCAACCCCCGCGGCCACGGCCGCCTTGGCCAGATATGGAACCATATTCCGCTGCCCGCCTGATGCCGTACCGGTTCCTCCGGGTAATTGGACTGCGTGAGTCGCGTCAAAAATCACCGGATAGCCGATCTCTCTCATTATCGGCAATGAGCGTATATCAAAAACAAGGTTATTATAACCGAAGGATGTCCCCCGTTCAGTGATAAGAATTTTTTCATTACCAGCCGCTCTTACTTTAGTTATGATATTGGCAACATCCCAAGGCGCCAGAAATTGCCCTTTTTT
>Ga0208495_1000118_pt1 | contig 45895 bp, 45 predicted proteins | sample CryBogmetaGMA14M_FD_184551 | JGI IMG/M metagenome (GOLD analysis project Ga0208495, IMG submission 184551) | Freshwater microbial communities from Crystal Bog, Wisconsin, USA - MA14M (SPAdes) | ecosystem: Environmental > Aquatic > Freshwater > Lake | place: Crystal Bog, Wisconsin, USA...
CCATTTCTCCGATGACAAATACTGCGGGTTGTAAATCTAAGGTTCTCCTTGCGGCTTCAATTACTCTATGTTGGGCGTCATACGGTCGGCGTTCCGATTCTATGTCCGGTGGTAATTCAGAGGCGGGAAGTAATGGCCGGGTCGATGTTTCAACCTTGGCTATTATCTCCGCTCTGAATCGTTCTATGTAGTCGGTTAGTCTCATTGGTCTGGCTCCTAGTCCGTTGGTTAATAAGTCCAGTCTTCTAATAGTCCGAATGTCCGGGCGGCTTTGCGGATGTAGTTTTGGGCCGCGGTGAGATAGAAAAAGCGTTTGATCGTTTCGGTTCGGTGATCGCTTGAAAGTGAAACGCGGTAATCGTTATCAGCCACGCGGTTAAGGCGGAGCGTCCGGTCTCTTTTTTCCGTGATGTACTTTTCAATTATCATTGTCATATCCTCCTGTGTTTTAATGCGTCCGACGCGGAGCGTGTCCGCGTTTCGGCTAATAAAGCCATCGTCAGGGGCGCTTGTTTATGAGGTTCCATATTTCGTCGTCGGTTTTCTCTGTGACCGGGCCGCGGCGTCTTAATAAAAACCAGTGGCTGTCTGCGTGGTGGTTAAATTTTAGGCTGTTAAAATATCCTGGTTTCTCACGCAGGGCGTCAACCGTGTGGGCGTGTGTACCGCAAGTGTCGGCTAAAACTACAATATCCTGGTCCGTGTCTAGTGTGAGAAAATAGTCTTTGTCATGTTTAAATACGTCACTGAGATAACAATTAACAATCGGTAATACTGCGGGAACGTACCGATTAAAAAACCATTGTTTGTCGGCTTTATAAGCGCAAGTTGTCGGTTCGGCGTACATAGTTGATTGTAATGTTCTCATTGTTTAAGCTCCTATGCTGTGGCGTGTCGTCGGTTGTTTATGGCTGCCATGATATATTGGCGCGCTGCTATAACGTCTAATGCTGTGGCCTGTGGCCGGGTCGTCGTGGCCTGTTGTGTTTCGGCGTTATAGGTTAGGCTGCTGTCGTCGCGGAACGTAAAGGTTATTCCAGCGGGTCCGCTGGTTGTGCGCTTTGCTATGCGCTCCGTTTGGTCCGTGAGATAACTTAATACTTCAAAATTGCGGAGTCCGGTATCGTCAACCGGGCAACGCGTCCAGAGTGTCCTTAGTCGTTCTGCTGTTGTCATGTGCTTATCCTTATGTCCTGGTGTTGGTGTTTCTATTTGTCGTCGTCTGTAATTCTTATTTCTGCCCAACTGCCGTGGTTGCAAGCGGGGTTAGGGCAAGTAATAGCTATAAAGTCTCCGTTTTTGAAAAGCGTCCAGATTCCGTCTAATTCTCTGCCGTCTAAAGGTTGGTCCGGGACCATGTGCTGTCCACATGTTCCACAATATTGTTGGTCCGGGTTGTAAATTAATTTTCTCATTGTTCTTATCTCCTATGGTAGTTGTGCGGAGCCTGGGGCGCTCCGCTTGGTTTGTTTAGCGTGTTACTATGTCTAGCCATTCCTGGTCGAAACAACGGTCAAGGTAGTCGTTGGGGTATCGGTTCAAAAGATATTCACAAAAGTCTATGGCTGCGATAATCGCGGTCCTGGTCGTTTTTTCCATAGTCCATCCGTGAATCGGGTTTATTGCTCTATATATTCCGGTTACAGGGGAATATGTGATTTTGACTGCGTTGTGTCTTCCGTCGTCCATGTGCTGTCCTCTCTAGTGTTTCGTTTGCATCATACGCGGACCGTTCCGCGTTTCGGCTATTTAAGCTCTCGTCGGTGATGCTTTTCGTTATCGAGTTATGGACCGGGCTTCGTGGCTTTTATATATTTGGGCCGCCGGTAGCAGAGCGTCATGTCTCATCCTCTGCAATAATTTATTTGGTTGTCAAATATCGTCTAAACCTTTTATAGTGGCTTTTAATATAGTAGTCAATAAAAAAGTGACAATGTTCCATCTAAAAGGCAATAAAAGTGGTCTTTTGAGTGATTATTTTTCGTTGTCCTGGTTGTCATGCGCGGTGGTAATTGGCGGAGCGTCTAATTGCAAGGTTCCGGGCGTTACGCGTTAGTTACGCGGTGTCTCTCTCTATATTCTAATATGTACGCGGTCGCGTTGGCCTGGCGGAGTCGGTCCGGTCGGTCGGTTACATAGCGCCACGCGGTCGGTCCTGGTCAATCTGTCCTGGCCTGTCATGTTTCGGCCGCGGTTCAAAATCTCCGAGCTGTCAATTTGGCCGAGCTGGTCGCGTCGTCAAGGTTCCGCGTGTCTGGTTCCGTTGGTTCAAATTTCTCCGCTGTCCGGTTTCCATCTCCGCGGCGTTTTCGCGTGTCCGGTCAAATCGCGTGGCTTACATTGTGAGATATTCTTCGCGCGGCGTGTCGATAGTTTTTGGGAGCGTTCCGTTTGTCCTGGTGGCGGAGTCCTGGTCAATGTGTCTGGTCGGTCCTGGTCGGGTTCCAATGTTGGGATTTCCGCGTGGTCGGGTCGGTATCCTGGCGCGGGCGCGGTTGGTGGAGTCGGTCGGGTCGCCTACTGGCAAAGTTGCTCTGTGGCGGTCAAATAGAAAAAGTTACGTCGAGCCGATCCGGTCCCTGGCCGGGTTTCGTGGTTCGCTCGGCGGCAGCGGCGGCAAGTAGCTGTTTCGGATTGGGCCTTTTTTTTTCCACCCGGATTTATGGTGCAGGGCTACCGGCATATTCCAGGCGGTCGGCGTTAGGTGTTCAGGAAGTCGGCAGGGTCCGCGAGTATCTGTTTCGGATTGGAGCCTAAAAATCCCACCCGAAATTCTGGTGTGGCCGGTCGGTATGCGTTTCGGATTGGACCTATTTTTTTACCAGGGAAATATGGGTTCAGGGTAACAGGTTAAATTATGGGACCACATCACCAACAAAAACACACCTCCTGTAGTCCACGTAGACGCAATATTTTAGTAAAACCATATATGAGTTAGGGTAAACAGACAAGTCGTGTGTATGGCCACCATAGGCGTGTTATTTTAGGTGTGCTGTTATAGCCGTTGGTATCTGCTTCGGATTGGGCCTTTAAAATTCCACCAGGAATTACGTTACGGGCTTTTGTGGACGATTTCCCCTGTATTGGGGATTAGGGGGACATAAGGGGGATATATTTTATATAGTAGTTAATAAAAAGACTTGACATTTAATAAGGGATTTGTTATAAGGTTAATCACTGGACGAGAAGACGAAACTAAAAGTTAGGGAGGATACGAACATGAGCAACACCAGCATGGCAGCTAACAAGAAAGATTCACAATTAATATTCACCTCTGGAGATTGGGTAACATTACAAACAGGTTATATTGTGGGCCTGTATTATGGAACAGACAGGATACTTGAGATTGACTTGTCTCAGTTAAATAGAGTGGTCCATGATTTAGAGGATTCGGTTCGGGTAATCATTTATGCGGTAACAGGCGATTCGACTATAGCTGCCAGAACTGCCGAACACATGGAAAGATAGACAACACAGGAGGTATGGAGATGAAGATCAGAATTGAAAACGAATTTCATAACGTAGACGTTGAAACTTACTGCAAGGGGGAGTTCAGCAACGAAAAGGCCGCAAGGCTTCACAGGAAATATTCCTGTAACCACCAGGACTGTGAGTGTGCGAGCAAAATAACCATGATCGAAAAAGGTTTCACCTTCACGTGGGATCTGGCTGACGGAGATTGGGGAATAGTTCAATGACTAAACGTGGGCCTGAACCACAACCTGCCGCTGTCAAGACACTACGGGAGATGGGTGCAATAAAGTTTATCTTCCCCCGTAGGCGTTACTGTAACGAACAAGTTACATACGTGGTAAAGGCCATAGTTCCCGGCTATTACGAACACTTTTGGGTGTCTGATAGCGGGAAGAAATCCTGGGGACCGACGATTCGGGGGATAACAGATACAATGCTATTTGTAACGAATCACGCTAAAAACTGGCGTGAATGGGAGGAATAATATGGCTAGAGAGGAACAACCGATGTCTCCCGAAGATCGCGAGGAGAAGGATCGCCGTAGATGGGAAAGATTTGATAGAGAATATTACGGGATGCCGTTTAGAGATTATACAAGATTGTTTTTAATGGAAGACAAGGAGGAACAGGAATGAGAGCGGTTGGATACATTTTTTGGTTTAAAACTAACCAGGACGTTAGGCGGTAGAGACCAATGCCGAAATTTATAGATTTAACAGGAAAGAGGTTTGGAAGATTAGAAGTTAAAAGATTTTCTCACATAGACCAAAACAAAAAATGGCGCTGGTCTTGTGATTGTGATTGTGGGGGAAAAGCAATTATTGCTGGTGATAAACTTAAAAATGGTCATACTCAATCATGCGGCTGTTATCGCTCTGAGGTTATTACAAAACATGGATGCAACAAAACTCGCCTCTATCGTATTTGGAATGCTATAAAGAATCGTTGTTATAACCCTAACACAAATGGGTTTCATAATTATGGAGGTAGAGGAATTGCCATTTGTGATAAATGGAAACAGAATTCAGTGGCTTTCTTTAATTGGGCACGAGAAAGCGGGTATGATTGTGGATTAACAATCGAACGCATAAATAACGATGGGAACTATGAACCAAGTAATTGTAAATGGTCTACGCCTAAAGAACAAGCAAGGAACAGGAGAACAAATGTTAACATTACAATTATGGATGAAACTTTTGTTTTAATGGATATAGTTGAGTTGTTTGGAATCCCACATGGTACAATGCGTGACAGAATGAAAAACAACTGGTCTTTTGGGTGCGCTCTTTTAATACCAAGTACAAGAGGAGGTCCAAAAGAAAAGAAACGTATAGCTGATTTTGCAAGAAACAAAAAATATTTGAATTCATTAGAATATTAGGAGGAAAAGATGAAACAAAATTATGGCTATGTAAGGGTAAGCACTGTAGGACAAGTCCAAGATGGTTGTAGTCTAGCTATGCAAGAAGCTAAAATACGGGCTTATGCCTCTTTTTATGAGCTAGAACTGACTGATATTATAGTAGATGCCGGGTTAAGTGGAAAAACTGTAGCTGGGCGTCCCGGTATGTTTAAAATTGTGGAACTTATTAAGTCAAAAAAAATACAGCACTTCATCGTTTATAAACTCGACCGCATGAGCCGTAACCTTAAAGAAGCCTGTGAATTAAGCGAATTAATGAAAAAGAATGGAGTTAGTCTACATAGCATCACTGAAAAAATTGATACCGGATCAGCGACAGGTAATCTTTTCTTTCACATGATTAATGCAATGAGTCAATGGGAACGAGAAATAATTTCAGAACGCACCAGCGCTGCGCTTCAGTTGAAGAAATCTAAGGGAGAACGAGTATCCTGTATCCCCGCGTACGGTTTCACGCATGTTGACGGTATGACTGTCCCTGATCCGCACGAACAGGCTTGCATTGAACACTTAATTACTATTAGACAGGCTAACCCTGAGATTGGATGGAAGAAGGCGGCTAACTTGTTACACAAGGCGGGGTATAAGAACCGAAACAACTGTAAGTTTGGAACATCCAGCATGAGAATACTTTTTTCATTAACGTGTCACTTTTCTGTTGACATTTCCAAAGCGGCATAATAGATAAGATTTAATTGATACAGATTGATTCTTGACTTTCATTGTTTCTCCTTTTTGTGTTCATCGTTTCATTGACTTCCTCCTGAAAGAGAATTCCCGGTGCTAAAAACACCGGGTTTTCTTGTTTAATGGTTTGCTAATCATGTAATCGCCCTGGGCCTCTATATGTAAACGGTAGCCATAAACTCGTGTGCGCTAAATCTATATGGCAACTTGAGCGTCTGGCTACCAGGAAGTCTAACTCACAGGTTAAGCAACTGCCGCTATGTCATCATTTATGGCCTGTAAAACCTGTAGCCATGTACTTGCGCCTGTCAATGCCGCCATCGCTGTTCCTTTCCATACTCTCGTGGTGGTCGTGGTCGTTGAAACACCAGATAGGGCGGAATAGCCGGTGCCTGGCGTTGTGACTGTGACGGTGGCAACTCCAGAAGTAGATCCTACCAACGTAGCAACTGCAACCTGTCCTCCGCTTCCACCTGCGACCGCCAGTATATCGTTAACCTTGTAGCCTGTTCCTGCGGTGGTCACTGTCCCTGTGGAAAGTTTGTCAGTATCAACTACAGTTGTTGTTAGTTTACAACCAGATCCATCAGCAGGAACCGCAATGCCCGAACCTGTCAGGGTTGTTAACGCTGTAAACTGTGCTGGATAGGCAGACAATACTCCACCGTTAGTTACTCCTGTGTGGGTGTGAGCGCCAAGATCGTGGTTATGATCCGACCGGCTCGCTGTGTCGGCGGAACCGGCTTGCCCAGAAGTAGAAGACGCTACCGCTCCAGGCTCTGTCCCGTAAGCTACCTCAAAATCTAAAGTGTTGTCCGCATCCTGATAGGTAACAGCAATTCCCGTTTCAGTGTTGCCAGTGACCATGCCGCCGACGAGATCCGCAGTAGCTTCGACCGCGATGTTCGTGAGTTGGGTTTCAATATTGGTAAAGTTGGTGTCGCATATAGCTGCAACTTCCTGTGTCTTAACTGTACTGGGATTGTAAACTCCCTTTTCGGTAATATCGCCAATAAGTGTTTTCGTGTAAGCCATTTTAAATCCTTTCTAGGTTTAGGCGGTATAACGCCCTGGTTAATTGGTTAACGGTTAAAATAGTTTTCCTTTGGGTTTCCCGCCACACTTTTTAAATCTCATTTCTTTACCGCCTTTTGTTTTTCAGTCTTTCTAAACTCCCAGGGAGGTATTGGGTTAGGTAAAGCCCAAAGACCAAGTTGTTGTTTTTTAGCTTTAGCCTGTGCAAGAGATAGGTCTTTGTCGTTCTTGGCATAAGTCTTATACCACCAGGCCATCCCCGCCTCAATCATCCTGACGTTAATGTATTGGTCGTCCAGGTAAACCTTGCCAATAGTCCGGCCATACAGGTCTTTTCCTAAGTCCTCAACATCCACAACCTGTCCGAATATCAGCTTGGATAGATACTGTTTGGATTTGGTGCCATAATCCTGCTTTGTCTCAGGAGCGTCTATCCCATACAGTCGGACCTTTACCTGTTGCTTATCTACAGTTAGGACGGTAATGGTATCACCATCCGCAATTTTAACGACTTTTCCCTGTAATGCGAAGCTAACTGATGCACTAACGAGGGCCGTTAGTATTACAATTAATCGAAATACTTTTATCATCTATTTTCCTTTGCCATTTGTAAAACACACATTAAGCCAACACCTATCGCAAAACCTAGCCAGGAACCAAGTATAAAGGCGATTGCGTAATTCATAACGTCCAGGTTACTCCTTAATTAAACCAAGGACAGCTTGGCTCTGCGGCCCATATACAGCGTTGCATCGTTCAAGTATCTTGTCAGGTTTAAGAACGCAATAAAATTTATGGTTCAATTCAAAGCTATCGGGGTCTTGAACTATCGCTTTTGACGTTTCTTTCGACAGTTCCCACTTTACCCTGTGCTGTTTTACAAACCTGTAAACGTATTGGTCGAACAGGTATGCGACTGTTGTTGCGCTAATAATGTTCACATGGGGGCCGTATAGCATATAAAATGTGCCTTCCCCGTCTGAAGCTGAACTGATGCGGATGTTGGGATCTCCACCGATCGCTTTCTTTAAAGCTACCTCGTTAAAGCCTCCACGGGATATACCTGCACAACTCTCTCCTGGTCGCCTGTTAATTCCGTCCTCAAGTATCTGCCTAGCCAAAGCTATCCTGCCAAGTATCCTGGATAGTGGGCCTGGGTATTCTCCGCAATGTAGTCTCTCCGCCAACACTGGCAAATGATTCTCAAAGTAAACCTTATGAGCAGGTGTAGTGGCTGTAACCGATACAGGGACAACACACAGTGCAATAACGGCTAACGCTCTGGTTAACACTATTGAACCTCTGGGACCGTAGGGTCAGCCTTTAATGCTGCATACGCCAGATTGATGAGATTGTTGGATACAGTCTTGGCTACATCTGGAGCGGTTCCAATAAGTTTATTTGCGACGTAATCGAATTTTCCACGGCCTGTCAGGTTTTCATCGCTGGCTACTTCTTTAATAGAATCAATTATTGTAGGAAGGATACGCTGTCCCTCAGTCTTTAGGTCGTTAACTACCGTTTTAATTATCTGTTGCGACATTGGACTCCCTGCATACGCTACCAGTATCTTAGTAGCAATGCTAACCAGAATACTCCACATTATTCTCTCCTTCGATATTTTCGTTTCTAGGATATAGTTTCGTAACTTTAATGAACGAATGAAAACACTCGTCACAAATGTATTTCGTGTTTCGGCTTAAGAACTGTTTTCGTTCTATGCCTCCTGCACCACCCACTAGGTCGTTCCTGGTTCGGCACCAGGAAAACTTCTTATATACCTTGTGGGAAGAACAGTGTGGGCATTTTATTCCGGTCACTTTAATTTAATGACTCCCTTGCCCAACACAGGCTCCTGTTTTTCACCAATGGTTATATGGCGTGTAGCCGACAAATCTCTAAGTAATATCCCGTCCAGCGGCTCCACCACAACACGTTTCTGGCTAGACGAAGCATGAGTTACCTCTAGCAATTTGGACTTAGGGGATAGAATTAAAACACCAATATGGCCGTGTGGACGCTCTGGCTTGTCCTTCCATGTCCACCAAACTATGTCCATTTCTCCGGCATCGTCTAGTTCAATATCCTTGCCGTGCCAACCTGCCTTCCCTTGTCGCATCTCAAGAGCAGTTGTACGTGAAATTGGTACGCCGACCCTCTTATAGACCCCAAAAATATATCCGCTGCAATCAGCCTTGCCTTCGTATGGACGAGTATCGCCCCAGGCATAAACAATTTTTGGATGTTTCCAAATGAGGTAACTAAACTCTCTGGTTAGCGATAGTTTATACTCTGGAGACAATGCCAATGACACCGCAGGGAACATCAAAAGAAATAGGGCTGTAACGCCTAACCTACGCATTAGACTGATGCCATGACTATTGCTAGGCCAACAACGAAAGATCCCAACAGTATTGATGCTGAGAGCGGTTCACTCCCTGCACAGGCTATGGTATTTCCCGGCGTGATCTTGTCGTAAAGGACCAGGGCTGTCATTAGGATTGTTGAGGCAACTATATCTGGAGCTACGTTTAAAACTAACGCCCTGGATAATACCGGACCTTCACCTGGGAATACCCATTGGCTGAGAAAGTTAATACCCACCACAATTACTGTGACTATAGCCCACACCCACAACAGATGGTATTCTTGGTGTTTTTCTACGCTTTCGCAATTACATTTTTCTTCACTCATTATGCTACCTCGTATTGCCCTGTTACGTTCATAGTAAACGCTGAGTTATTGGCAAAAGTTAGTGCCGTAAAAAATTGTAGTAACTTATTTGCTGCGGTATCTGTATTAGCTACGATGTAGGCATAGGGGTCTGACCTGGTTGTTGGCGCAGCTGTTTGACCTGCACAGCTTATGGTCATACCTACATTCTTTGGTTCTAGTGGAAGCGTAACACTTGTGAGTTTTCTCCCATCTCCGTCTGTTCCTGTAATGGCTAACCAGAATGTTACCATTTTCCCTACTTTAGTGTATCTGGCAACAGCCGAATATACAGGTGCTACACCACTCCATACTGTTACAGGATCCCAAGTTGTGGGAGCAACGTAATCGGTCAATTCAGTAGATGGGTGTGTATGTGTAGAGGGCGTGCGTGCATCTATTAATCTAGGGTCGTTCCCAGCTACAGCATCACCCGCTCCTGTTCCAATGATCGGAGCAAAGGTTGAGGGGATAGAGGATAAAGAAGAATAAGCATGTCCGTGATTCCCTGCTGCCGCATCTGCCGCACCAGTTCCTACTACGGGAGCAAATGTCGTTGGTTTACCGCTTACCTGTGTCCATGTTGGCGCAGGATCAGCCCACCCGAAGGTGTTAGTTCCACTTCCAGTTAATACCTTGCCTGTGGTAACAGTTGCAGTATGACTTTCTATCGTGTGGCTGGTCGGTGTCCTGGCATTGGATAATCGGCTGTCATTACCCGCACAGGCCGTAACTGCGGTAGTCCCGTATTGAGCGGCTAACGAACCCGTATTACCTGAATCATCATAAGTCCAGGTTATTCCGGTGTGTGTTCCCGCTAATAGGAGCGTGTTTACTCCATCAGAGATTACTTCTTGTCTGTTGGTTGTAAGGTCTGTGTAATCATCTGAAGTCAAGTGATAATATTCACCTGTTTGTCCGCCCTGTAAGCCTGAAAGACCTGTGTGGTCTGATAGTGCGATTGTAGCCAAGGTGGAAACGTAACCGCTAACGATGGTGTTAAAAGCAGCTACACCCTTCTGAACGATTATCTTGGCTGTAAGGATAGCAAACGAATCTAAATATATGGGCCTTGTTGGTTCTTGCACTGCCTGTGCCTGCCCTAACGTATAGCTCCCTTGTCCATAGATAGAGTATATATCTCCGTTTAGGCAAACATATATCCAGTGACAGCCATAAGCGCCGTCGTCTAAAGTGGCTAAGGTTCCACTACCATCGTCGTATAGTGTGTTGGATAGTTGAGTTACGCTTGCAACTTCGCTCCAGCCAGAGATGGCTTTCCTATAATAAACATTCTCAAAGGTATCACTACCGGAAGTATCTTTTGCTGTCGTTGTTATCTTGTTAGCGCCGAAATATAATGTTCCTTCTGAAAGTGCGACATTTCGTGTGCCTGTCTCTGTGACAACGCAGCCTTTCATGCGCTCAACACCACGCATAACTAATCTGTCATGGTTGTTACGATGGCTATTATATACATTCACACCACCTGTGAAGCACTCAATGTCCGAACCAACCTTAAAAAGCCTACCGAGAATAAACTGGGTATTCAGTTTTATGGCGGCTTTATTGGTTGTAGAGGTTAGTCGAGGTGTTCCACTATTATAATCCACAATCACGTAGTTTAACGCATTGTCTGTAAGTGATGAGGAAGGAATATTGATTCCAGCTATGTCTACGAAGACCAGTTCACCAATATCAGAATCGGTAGTCTTGAGCATGGCTTGAACTGATGTAATGTTTACGCCACCAGTGCCATCATCTGTTAACGTGCCACCACTTATGCGTCCCGCTGAACCTAAATTCACAAAATCATCTAGTGTAGAGAAAGTGGGTGTTCCTGATTTCTGTAAGTTAACCTGCTCACCGTCGTGGTCATGCGCTGCAAGGTCATGTGAATGGTCCGAGGGTGCGATAGATGAGGCGCTACCGGCTGCCCCTGTTGTATAACCTACAGAGGGAGGTTCGGATGAACCATAGACAGCCTTAAACACAGGTTCCCATGCGGCACCGCTAAATAGATATAAAGTCTCCTCGTCATTGACGTAGGCAGTAATACCGGCAGACACAACATCGAAATCCCAATGGTCCGTGCTATACTCAGCTATTGCTGTTTCATGCCCTGTCCAATCACCACTTGCCGGTGAGCCTACAATATATCTATCACCCGTAGTTGGTGTCAGTGCAGCAGGAGTAAGTAGGTCTTTATCTAAAACTGGGTCAGTAAACCCTAATACACCTGCCATGCCCGCTGAAATAGAGGATGTTATTTTAGAGGCTGACCACAGGTCTGTAGCGGCTGTTCCTGAGTCATTAATAGACCGATGAATAGTTGCGTCGTCAATATGACTATCAATACCTGCGTGTGTTGTATCGCCAATATCTGTTAGGTCTGTATGTGACTTGGTTGTAATGTCAGCAATATCGGATGTCGTAAAGTCAACATCACCCCAGGCTACTCCGGCCTGTAACTGAGCACCTATGCCCTGTAAGTGAGAAGCGAGCATAGCATCATCATTAGTAATTCCCTCAACAGTTGCAGGCGTATAACCAACTGCCACGTAATCTAGTATCAGTTCATCAGCATCGGATGAACTAGCAACGTCAACAACTCCATCACGAGGATCAAAATAGATTTCAGTTGCAGTTTTAGCATAACCTACAGGTCGTAATGCCGCCACTCCTGGGTTCGGTGCAGTCTCAGTGAGATTTCCACCTGTGCCTAAAAATAAAGCTGCCCCTGGAGTCCATGCCCATGCAAGGTTTGTTATAAATCCAGGCTTAACTCGAAGCGAACCTGATGCCGCTGAATCTATTGCTGATGTAGTTAATCCGACGGTTAATGCCTGTTTGCCTGTCCCCGCATTGGTTGCCAGGTATATTTTTCCTGCATTAGCCGAATCAGCATACACCGCCTTATATGCGCCCAGGGCTTCTCCTGCGACGAAGGTAGAAAAACTATCTTCTAGCCTTGAATCATTACCAGCTATAGCGTCAACTGACCTTGCACCAATAACAGGAGCGAATGTCGTGGGTTTAGCATCAACGCTGCCCCATGCTACTTTAGCAGAGTCAACCCCTGTGTGTTTGTGGCCTGTAGAAACATCAAACTGCTCTGTAATAGTGTCTACCTGTCTAACCCAATTGGTTTCCCATGATGCGCCTACGCCTGGTTCTGTCCCTGCCGCAGATGTGTGAGTTAATATGCAGGTAAACAGGTCATAATTATGTTTTACTTGAGCATGTTTCTTATAAATAGTCCCTGTAATCCAATCACCCATCCACGCCGTAGCGTTGGGATCTCTGCCTCCGCTTGAAACGCTTTTTATTACTGCCATCTTACTTACACCCCCACACAGAAACGGTTCCCGTCAAAACTTCTAAACATCCAAATAACCCTTCAGAATTATCGAACACTTCCTTTGCCCCGGCAGTAATAGACAGGGCGTTTTCATCATCAGTGTTTGCCGATACGGTGGCTGTATCGTCGCCAGTGTTAAGTAAGATTATGTTTCGCCAAGCAGAAACATCTATCAGCCCACTTTCAGCCGCCACTAACAAATCCCAAGGTCGGACAACTGGAGAATGTGATGTCAGAGTTACGCCTGTTGGTATGCTAGAGACGTATCTTTGTGTAATCGTGGTTGTAGAAGCGGCAAATCTTGTGTAAGGATCTGCTCCATAAACATCTGTTTTGTTGGTGGAAGTGTAAGTCGGCATTTTTACCTCAATATCTTTTGTGCTTTAGCTGCAATGAATAGATTAATCATTAGTTCCTGCATCAGCAGGTGTTCATCGCTGCTTTCATAAATCAAGTTTCTGTGCGTTAAGTCTAGCGCATTGTATATAGTGACCACATCATGCTCAGGGATACAGGTAAGGAATTCTACAAGAGGTTTTCTGTGTTCTGGGCATCTATCTTCAGCTTCTTTTAACTTCTTACTTGACAAAGGTTCCCTCTCGCAGGGATTGAACAATTCCGTCCCTGGCCTCTCGTATCACAGTGTCACGAAAAGCAGATATAGCTTCCTCTAGCCTGACTTGGTCAGTAACGTCTACCATCGCAGTTATCCAGCAATCGGTATTGTTAACGATAATACTAGCCGCAGAGAAATGTCCTACGATAGTTTTCCCATCTTTCACTTGCATAACTATAGGATAGTTATTAAGAAAGCCAGTAGTCTCAAGTTCGTTAATTAGCAATTCTCTCTCTTCATTAGACCTGTATAATTGTAAGTCATAGACAGTTTTGCCAATTGATTCTTCGGCTGTATATCCTGTCAACTCTATCCAAGCATCGTTAACTTCAATTATCTTTCCATCAGAAACACCAGTAATAGCAACTGCAATAGGGTTAAATTGGAAAATTGTCGTGAACTTTTCATTAGATAATGCTAAATCTGTTACGTCTTTGGTAACACCAAACAGGACTTTCTTGCCCTGCCAAATACCCATATAAACCCTAGTCTCAACCTGAATTAGCTTTCCGTCCCTACGCTGAATAGGTATCGGACAAACATCCGCATTACCTTCGATCATATCCTGAACCAGCATAGAGGCAAACATCCGTTGCTCTGGTGGGTGAATATCTATTACAGGCATCCCAATTAGTTCATCACGAGAATAGCCTAATCTGTCACAGGCTGTGTCGTTGCAATATAGGATGTTACCATCTATATCCAGCACAAATAATAGAAGTTCTAGTGTGTTAAAGAAGTTTTGGTAATCACAATTATTTGACATATATGTTTCCATTTAAAGAAGCCGTAAGAGTATCAATCGCTTCTGCCAATATTTTGTCCCGCTCAACCTGTTTAGTTACATCACATGATATTCCTACTGTCCCGACTAATTTGGCTGTCTTGTCGCATACACCCACCTTTATAGTGTGATAGTGTTTAGGGCCGTAAACAGGATGAATAATTGCGTCAGTCTTTTCTAAGAGATACTCGCATTCTCTAACCGATATATCCTCTGCGTTAAAGGAATCAGCCTGGTCCTTGGGCCATATCTCATAATCTGTTTTACCAATAGGGTCTGTATTGGTGAATTGATTAAATTCATCGAATGATTTGTTGGTGAATAAATAACGACCGTCAACGTCCTTTAGCCATATCATGCTGGGTATATTATCAATTATGGCTTTAAGCATCTTATTGTTGCGTTCTAGTTCGCACTTCAAAGAGGTATAATCCGTCATGTCTTCCATCATAATCAACGTCAAACACACATAATCTTGTTCATCATAGATTGGTGTAGCTGTAAACCTGACGGCGGCTGTCTTTCCCCAACAGCTTGTGTAGTAAATGTCGTGGACAATCTTGGATTCACCACCAAGAGACCTAATAGCAATAGCCGAAACACCTGCATCAATTAGAGGTTGAAACGTGAGCATGTTAATCTGTTTAGTAGCTTCGGCTGAGGGAGAGCCTAGTATCTCCAATGCTTTGGGATTTACGTCAATTGTATCACCATTTAGGTCAATCACTATGCAACCTATCGGCATCGTGGCGAACAATGATTGGTGCCTGTCCGACATATTATGTTTTAGTGTTTCGCATGTGCTACTCATTTGGTTTTGCGCCCCACAAGCACGTCTCCTAACAGTTGAACCACTTGTTTAGATTGTGCTGAGACCTCTGCTGCAAGTGTTGTCATTTGACTCTGAATGTCTTTTAAGGATGCGCCTGATGCGTTCCTTGATTCCTCCGCCTTAACATTGAAATCTGCAAATAGACTACCCACATCTTTTATTTGGTTACGAATAGTCACTAAATGTGGACATCTATCTATATTACATCGGGCATATACTTCCTGTGAATTGAGCCGTATTACATCCTCGTAATGTTTATTAGCGTTAGCTGCGTGTGCTTCTGCATCTTGTCTTAGTTCCTGTAGTTCGTTCTCTATTTCTTTTAATATTGTATAATGGACAGTAGGGTCGCCACTACTGGTAACTATCCTTTCTCCTAACTGTTGGGTGATTGACGAGGCTGCGTCTATCTTGGAGTGTAATGATAAAAAGAACTTGCCAATGAAATAAGTTCCCACTATAGCTAATAGCACAATAATAAAAGCAAAAATGCCGTAGTCCGATAGAAATTTTCCAATTTCGAGTATGTTGGGTATCATTAACAATTACGCCTACTTCTGTGTTTAGAGCCAACAGAAGGTCTAAACAATATTTCAGGGTCTCTATCCTTAGCCTCTGAATATCTAGTATAGACAGTCTGTTTGTTTAACTTAAACTCATCAGCCCACATAGCTAAAGTCTTTAAAACTCCATCTATATTGATTTTTATGTTACTTCTGGCATTGTTTGTTTGTTCTGTGTTCGTGGCCCATCTACAGTTACCATTTTCATAGTTTCCATTATTGTCTATTCTGTCCAGGCTAGTCCCTGCTGGGCGTGGCCCCATTGTTCTATAAAATTCCTCAAATGTATCCCATAAAAACTTTATTCCCCTTCCTCCATAATTGTTATAACTAGGAGTGTTGGGGTTGTTGCATCTTTCTTTAGCTGCGGCAAAAGAGTTATATTCAGGCGTATGGCTCATGTTGTGCTTAGTCCTACCAGGATGTTCTTTATTTATACATCCACATGACTTGGTGTTGCCCGTAGTTAAACTACTGGTATTAACAAAACTGATATTCCCACAATCGCATAAACACTCCCAAACTACTTTTCCATGTTTGTCTATACAAAAGAATCTTTTAACTGTTAAACGACTGAATCTTTGGTTTTCTAACTTACCCCTATTAGGATTATCACACCCACAGTTCGTCACAAAACCACCTCTTAATTGAGTTGATTTTGCCTCAAACATATTGCCACATTCACATTGGCACTCCCAAATAGCACACCCGTCGTTTTTCTTCTTATCTGTCAAGCTAATCACTGTTAACTTTCCAAACTTCTGACCAGTAATGTCTATTATCTTTCCCATAATTACCTCTCATAGTAATTCTCAGTTTGTTTATTAGCTGGAAGTTGGCTGAGATTTCCAACTTGTCGGGAGCTACCCTATCCAGCTATTTTATTGTATTATATCTCAAGTATGTTAGGTATCACGATCTAATCTTTCGTTGAGTAGTCTTATTGCTCCGGTTAAGGCATCAACTTTTCGTTTAAGAATAAAAATACCCAAACCACAAGTAACTGCTACAGACAATATTAATAAATCCACGGCAACTACTGTCGGACGTGTTAAGTAAATATGGATGTAAGGTAGTATTGTTTCTATCACCTGCATCCCCCGTAGTAATAATAATAACCTTGTGGGGCGTTATCTGATTTGAGTTGCTTGCGTAACTTATCAAACTCCGGTGCATAATCTTTACAAGGCGGACACCCCGGACATTCGGGGCAGTCCAGGTTGATTACTTTATCACCTGCGGCTATGAGTAAGTCTATTTGCTGAGGTAGCAACAACGCCTGTGCTTTGAGTTCAACAACCTGCTGCGTAAGTAAGGCAAGTATCGCTGCCTGAATTACCACAATAATCGCCATAAACACTCTATTCATAAATTATGTCCATAGGTTGCGAGGCCATTTCGTTTTGGTAATGAAATCTGTTTCGTCACCAAATTACTCAGGGGTAATCCGCATCCTAGCACGCTCAAAAGATTCTAAGGATATTGGCCCTTCGAGAATTACTGCCCCGGCTGGAATATCATGTTTAACGCCACGGTAATCATTAATAACAAATTTATCACCGTCGAATGAGCCGACACCCACAAATGCCAGGTATCCATCAACATTATATTCCCGTAGGTCTGTAATTGATTCCTTCGTTGGACCACAACCGTATAACGCCACGGTTAATAACAAGCCTATACAGATTTTTGTAAGCATCGTATCCTATCTTCCGCTAAGTCCTTACAATCATCGGGAGGTGTAGCACCCTCAGTTAGTAGCTTTAGGTAATACTTACACCGCCCATACCACTTACAAGCGAGACACGATAAATCGGTTTTCACGTTATAGGCCCAAGATTGATTCTAGTTCCGCTGGTGTAAAGCCCTTTAATGCTGCATAACAATTATTGTCGTATCGTAAAATCTGTTGGTAGAATACAGGCTCTTCTTCACTTCCACCATTTATGATTCGGTGAGTAGCATCTGTTACTCCAGCTTCAATATTCTCTACAATTATAGGAACCTCAACCTGTGTTGCAACTTCGATTTCTGTGATAGGGTCCATAATCATTTGCTCTTCGGTGGTTGTTTCGTTAAACCAATTATCCATACATGAATATATTAGCCTGTAGTCAATCAGTGGGTCAGACTCTCCATTAGCCAATCTAGCCTGATAGTTATTCTCGAAGTCCTGTTTTGAATTTAATTTCCACGTGTTTGTGATACCCTGCATAATATATCTCCTATCTATTTCTCTATTGAATTTGCTATTAATCTTACACCGATTCCCGTGCTTGTCGCCCAGCGCCAATTACTTGCGTCTCTGCCTCTTGAACCAGCATTAGCGGCTGTTCCTGTTGCTTTCCCACCTGCTGTTAGTTTAACATCACCATAGCTACCTTGCTTATAAATTGAACCTTTTGAGCCACTGGCGGCTTGCCATCCCCATGCAGGAGCTACGTTGGCACTTGCTACGGCACTTGTAAATGTTCCAGCCTCGCCTGTCAGCGTAACTGCGTGTGTATGCGCTGTTGCTGCATCAAACCTGTATGATTGTTCATCCAACCAGTAATCCAGTGCCCCACAGCATAGTTCACAACCTATGTTAGAAATCATCCTAGTCCCGGCTGAGTCAACTGCGCCAATAGCTGTAGTGGGTAATGCTGCACCATTAATTACAGTCTGTTCATTACTACCTGCTGCTTGTGATTGAAAGCCAGCGTCTGACGGTAGAAACATCCCTGCTACTTTACCTGCATCAACAGCATCATTCCAGTCAGTTGAGACTAATATCGTCCCACCATAAACTATAGTAGGTGCTGTTTTGCTACCACTAACAGGGTATATACCTGCCCATTTACCAGTTTCGCTATTATATACTTGCCCTACATTGCCGGATACTGCTTGGCTCTTTTTATGCAAGTCCCAAACTGATAATGGTAATATATCTCCAGTAACATAACCTGTGAGTGAGTTACCTGCTACTGTGCCTACTGAGTTACAGAGGCAGTGGAATCCAGCTATCTTCCTGCTTGTGTTAGCTGTATAGTTAATTGGGTAGGTAGCATTAGCTGATACGAGTAACTTAGGAATACTGCCTTCTGAACGAGCAACTGCGTAAACGTAAAAGTCCTGACCTGCTCTGTTCTGAGCATTAGTATAATCAGTATATGCAGTCCAAGTGACACCTGAATCAGTTGTATCACCAGTTACAGCCCATGATGGTTCAGTTGAGTTAGACACCCCTGTAGTGATGGCTGATGCACGGAAGATGAGGGAAGGTTGGGAGACGAGGTGGAGTTCGTTTAACACTATCCATTCTGCCGACCAACCAACAGTAATATGAAGGCGATAATATCTGTATGCCGTTGAATTACTAAAAGTAAAATACGGTGTCCAGTTACTTACAGGGTCTGCCACATTGGTCCCAGTATATAGCGTAGTCCAATCAGTGTTGTTGTTTGAACCATCAAGCGTGAATGTCTTTGGGCTATAAGTATTGGAACTGTGAAATTTGAATTTATTTATCACAGTAGATTTACCTATACCAAAGTCATATTTTAGCCAGTGAGGAAAACCCGAATTATTTGGACCCCAATTATCCCCTCCGCCAATTGATTGATTAAACCCCTTCCACGCATACTGAGTGTCATACACACTATCCGCACTTATCGTAACCCCATTAGCCATTACATTAGCATTAGCCACACCAGTAGCATAAGCCGTATTATTATTCTTACTACCATCAGCAATAGTTGCCGCTTGCGGCCTAACTAAATCACCTACTGCGTAAGTATGTTCAGCAGTCCATGTCCCTATATTCTGCCCAAAGTCCCAATTGGTGTCGAGTGATAAATCCAACATCTGTTTCGAGTATTGCGTTAGCGATACCCCACCTACATCTACTTGTATCGCATCCGGGGAAACCAAAGTATATCTATCAGCCGCAGTGGTTACAGCCTTAGCCGACCAATTAGTATCTTGATGATACCACATGCTAGGATATGTTAGCGTAGTGCCTGATGTTATTATCTTTTGTAACATGCTCAATTTAAACTACCTCCTTCACGATGTGGCGTGCTACGGGGCGGAAGGATACTTGTGAGCCAGAATGCCATCTATGGTTATAGTTGAATAACCCCCTATTACGAGAGCCACATAAAGAACCATCATTCCATAACCCACCTGATAGTAACTTAACATCACCATACGTCCCCTGCTTATAGATTGAACCCTTTGAGCCACTAGCGGCTTGCCAACCCCAGGCAGGGGCTAAATCACCGGATGCTGCGGCACTTACAATATTACTCTGGGCATTTCCATCCACCGTCCATGCGTGAGTATGTGAGGCTGCTCCAGCGAATTGGTATGACTGCTCGTCAATCCATTGATACATCTGTCCACATGCCCCTTCTACACCAATATTACTAATCATTCTAGTCCCTGCGGTATCAACTGCTCCTTGGGCTGTTACAGGGTCAGCACTACCATAAATATTAGTTCTCTCGTTACTACCAGCAGCTATACTCTGAAACTCACTATCTCTAGCTAATCTCATACCCAACACAGCACATGCGTCTACTGAGTTATTCCAGTCTATAGTGTCAAGTATAGTCCCACCTAATACTATTGTCGGTGCGGTGCTAGTCCCACTTGGGTGATATATAGCACACCATATTTGTCTACCAGCGTCATAAACTTGGCCCACATTGCCAATGAGTGAGTTTGATTTCCACCTTAAATCCCATACTGATTGTGGCAACACATCACCAGCAACATAGCCATATAGTGAGTGAGCAGTAGTGCCATAGGTATTAGCACCAACATATTCACATAGGCAATGGAAACCACCAATCTTACGGCTATTACTAGCTGTATAACCTAATGGGTAAGTTGATTGTTTCGATAATAGTAGCTTGGGTGTCGTTCCGCTAGTTGGTGTGCAAGCATAGACGTAATAATCCTGACCTTTTCGGTTAACTGCTACAGTGTTATCTAGATATGCAGTCCAGGTGACACCACTATCTGTTACAGTTGCATTTTCAGTTGCAGGGAATGCTGGTGAAGTTCCACCTGAGATGCCTGTCGTAATTGAGGAGCAACGATAGACTAGGGAGGGTGTGGATACTAGGTGGATTTCCCGAAACATTACTTGGACTGCTGACCATCCTACTGTCATGTATAGCCTATAGTGTCTATATGCTGTAGAGTTACTAAAGGTAAAATAGCTTGTCCAATTATTCCCTGGGTTAGCAATATCTGTTCCAGTATAAAGTGTTTTCCCTATCGTTGGGTCTGCATTGTTCCAATCTGTACTATCTCCAGCAGTTCCGGGTGAGGCTACATTTGAACCCTGCAATACCCATGTTTTAGGGCTTAAGCCTGGATATCCATAATATCTAAACTTACTTATTACTTTTGTATTTCCACTCCCAAAATCATATGTAACATAGTGTGGATATGCCGTATTCACCCACCATAAATCAGAGGTAGATTGAGAAAATAAATAAGAACCAAACTGGCCACTATAATAAGCGTCTACGCCAACCACCCCAGGCCCAGGTATAGTATTGCTTAGCATCTTATCAGTAGCATAAGCTGTGGAGGCATTATTCGCACCGTCAGCCAGCCATGCCGCAGTTGGTCTAACTAAGTCGCCCACGCTATAAGCGTGATTAGCAGTCCATGTGCCAATACCTTGCCCGTGGTCCCAATTAGTGTCTAAGCTAAGGTCCAATGTTTGTTGTGTTAGGTTAGTTAACGAAGTCCCTCCTACATCAACTTGCATTATTGCTGGTGATAGGACTGTATATCTATCCGCTGCGGTGACTACTGTTTTAGGTAGGAAACGGTCCGATGCCCAATACCAATTTTGGAGATAGGAGGTAGAAGGCGATGTAGTTATTCTCTGAAGTATTGACATATTTGTTACCTCCACACGTTGGGGGCGATGAGACGGAAGCCGTGATAATTATAAACGGAATCCCGAAGGCACCACAAAAATCTACTTCGTGAACCGGAATATGTCCCATCATTCCATATCCCCCCTGCCACAGCCTTAACGTCTCCATTTGTCCCTTGTCTATATAGTTGTCCCTTATCTAAAGGTAGGTTATACCAAGCCCATGCAGGGGCGATATCTTGTGCTGTGCTGCCGTTTACAGCTACTGCATTACCGGACGTATCAGTTTCGGCATTTCCTGTTATGGTTACAATCTTATGATAATGTGCTGTGGCACCGTCAAACTTCCAACTACCTTCGTCTAGCCACTGTGAAACAACCCCACAGCAGTCTTCCAACCCATGCTTGCTAATCATACGTCTACCAGCAGTATCAACATGCCCACCAGTTGTAACGGGGTCGGTTGAACCATATATGTTAGTCTGTTCGTTACTCAATCCAGCAGCTACTTGAAACTCATAATCTCTAAATAGCTTCATACCTACTACTCTACCTGCGTCTACGCATGTGTTCCAATCTATGGTATCCAATATTGTCCCATTATAGACACTTACAGGGGCACCAGAAGTGCCTGAAGGTAGGTAAATATATGCCCATGAATCTAGTTCAGCTATGTATGCTAGGCCATTATTATTATAACCTATATTTTTACATCGTTTCTTTAAGTCCCATACTGATGTAGGTAATATATCACCTGTGAGGTATCCTGACAGTGGGTATGATGCTATCGTTCCGGCACTAGCACATAGACAATGAAACCCACCTATTTTACGTGATGTTAATGCTGTGTAGCCTGAAGGATATGTAGCATTAGCAGAAATAACTATTACAGGGACTGTCGTTGTCCCGATACAAGCATAAATATAGAAATCTTTACCTGCCCGTGCTGCGCCTTCAGTATAATCTGTGGGTGTAATCGTATCCCATGTAGCATCCAACGATAAATCAGGTTCAGTAGCTATAGTGGATGTAAGGCTAAGGCTATTAACATCAATTTGCATAGCAGTAGGTGAGGTTAGTTTGTAACGGTCGGCTGCCACTGATACTGATTTGGCAGACCAATTTGAAGATGCTTGATACCATGAGCGAGGGTATGCTGGTATATTGCTATATGTTGTCTGAGGTATGTTTGCCATTAGTCACCTGTAAATTTTGAGATTATATTGTATCCGGGTGTCATTCTATCGTATGGCATGGAGCCTCCGTTATTCGGCCTGTTTTTGTATTTCGGTGCCTAGAATAATCCACAATACTTATTAGCTTCTGGTTAGGACCAAGTTCCCGTCACGTGCGGATATATGCACTTCGTGTCCATAACAGGAGGGGTAATCCCCAACCCTTTCACCATATATCGTTTCAGAGTACGTTGGGTTCCCCGCTGCTATTCCCACACCAGGCGCTTCACTTAACGCAACTGTGATATGACCGCGCCAGATTACGTAGTCAGGATAAGCATCGCAGGAGTTTGACCCCACTGTTACTGTGCAAGTGTTGTAATATGACCCCCAATATACATTCCATACAAACGATGCGTATAATGTTGTAGACCCTGTCCGCGTCACCGTGGTTTTTGCTCGTCTGCCGACTATCAATCCGGGCAAATTCAACACAACATTTATCGCCACAACATCCGCTGCATTTATCGCCGTTGACCAAGATAGTGGAATTTCTTGATGGCTACTACATACATTCCAAGCGCCAGTCATGGCATTTGGAGCTGTCATACAAATATCGCCAACTTGTATGTTGGCTGTCCCGTATGTCTCTAGTTTTGTGTATAGATCATTCGGAGCATTTGCTGATGACATACTCAATGCGCCTGAACCAGTTCCTATTGATAGGTAGACATAGTATCTAGTGTTAGCTGCTCCAGCCACGGTCATTGTTATACCAGCGGCAGGTATTGTAGCGGCAGAAAGGTCAGGGAACACAACATAGCTATCTGTCCCTGACGAGGGTATTAGCCTTACTGTAGTTGTGTTAACGTATTCTAATCTAAGGTTCAAACCACCTGTCTTTTGGGCATTTAATACTGATGTTGTCCCTGATACCCCTAATGCGTCATTAATGACTTGCATTATTTTAACACTATCCCAAAGGATGTTTGTGCCAATGTCGTAGTTATCTATTACTGGAACTTCTTTAGTAATGGAATCGGTAATGTAATTCCCACTAAACGCCCCCGATTCAATCTTAAACGCTGTAACAGTATCAACTGCGCCACTGAAAAGCGGGTCAGGAACAATCTTTAACACATCAGTATTAGTGGCTTTTATATACTGAACACTCCGTTGTGCTGAAGTTATTGCATCTCCTAATGTATTACCAATTTTAGGTGTAATGCAACCCGAAGCAAAACCAGACGCTGTTAATGCAACTTCATATATTGAACCTGCTTCAACCGTCATGGCTTCTTGTTCTAAAGGAACACCATCTGCATCACAGGTTACGTTGCGGTCTGCTTCTACCCAAGTCCAGCCTTCTGAAACCCAATCTTCTACACCTTCCATAAAGTTCCCATTAGTAACTAGGTCTAAACCCTTGGTCCCAACTGCCAATTTAATAGTAGCAATCCACCTTGCATTGTTGCCAGGATAGTTTTGGCTCAAATAACCTGCTGTATGGTCTACATTACACAGGAATGTTTGACCTGCTAATGCTCCCCAACAGGGTCTATCGTTAGCAAGGTAGAGGTATTTCTCTGTTCCAATAAATGTATCTAGTATGGTTGTCGTATCAACTAATGGGTCTGTAGGGTCAAAGTTTACATCTTCCTCATCATAAGTATAAATAGGGTCAGATGTTGTTATTGTATAGCCAGCAGTAGGCGTTACAACACCCCTTGCCCCAACCATTACAACACCTGATGTGCCTCGTTTCTTAACTACTTTGAATGAGGTAGACGAGCCAGATTCAATACTCACTTCTGCCAAGCCATCTAAATATGTTGGGTTTAATGTGGCTTGTCTAATAGCTGAAACATTACCTGAATAGACAAATTTACCACCAGCGTCAGTTAATATCTGTCCGATATGTCTTGCCCAATATCCATAATAAGTTTGGGCCAGCCTACCGTTATCAGGTATTGTTGTAGACAAAAACATTGACAGTCTAAAGTCTTTACCAGCAACATAACCTGTTTCGCCTGGGTGTAATGGTCTATCGGGTGTTGTCCCTGCCAAGGTATTAAAGTTATAGATATCTGTATCTGAACCGATATAAACATAATATAAAGTAGATGCTGCTGCGCCTTCTGAACCTAATGATAGTGTCCCGTCAACCCCACTTACGTTTATAATCCAATCAGAGTTACTTAATGTTCGGCTCTCACCAAGGTAATAAAGGCTTTCGGGGACATACATTTGGCCTCTAGCGCCGTATATTCGGGCTAGGGTTAATGTTGTCTCGTCAGTATATTCTAAATCGAAGTCACTATATTCACGGAATGTTTCTTTAACATCTGATTCCTGGCTGATTAAAGAAGTGTTTATCCCCTGCTCAAATATTATCTTTGTGATTCCATCTATAGTTTCAGGGATAGTGGTTACTGTCCCAACAAGTATAGCCTCGAAATCACCATCGTCATCTACCCAGTAATTGTTACTATGGGTATGGTTTGAGCAGAATAGCTTGCCACGATAATCATAGATAGACGTTTCAAAGTCAGCGTGTTGGTTGGCTAGATAAACATTATACGGTGGTGGATTACCTACTTCGTTATTCGATTCAATTATCTCTGATTGCGCTAATGTGATTACTCCACCAGGAGTTGTGTAGTCTAATATAGGAGTATAGGTAAAAACCGCAGTCTTCTTTAGTATCTCTTTAAGGTCGTAATCCCCTGTCTCTTTAGGGCGTAGGGTTAATTCATTCTTATTAACGTAAACCAACTCTAAGTCAGGGGTAAACCCTTTAATAAAGCCATTATATATTGATAGTCTAAAGTCAGTTATCGCTTGACTAATTGCTGCTGTAGGGTCGCCAACATTAGCTGCGGCTATATCACTCTCAGTTAAGAAACGATGTTCCTCATAGTCTTGAAGCAATAACTGTAATGCGGCTCTATCACCAGCGGCTAGAGTCACAGGATAAGATGCTTGCCCTATCCATGTAGTGTCTATTGCGGAGTGTAAAGCGTTATATGCAGCGGTAATCAAATCTGTGTTTACAACAGGGTCACATGCCCCTGCCGCACTAACAATATTATTATATCCAATGGTAAGTGTATTAAACGAAGCTGTTAGGGAATTAGCTTCCGATAACATAAGCGTTAGGTCTGTTGAAAAATCATCTACATCACTCTGAAGCTCACCCAAGTCACCACTTACGTCTGAGAGGTTTTGTGCGTTAACCCCTTGAATCTCTACAGTCAATGCAGCTTTGGTTGAAGCAACATCAGCTAATGCTGACTGCATTGCTGCTTTAGTCGTAACCAGGTCTTTTATCTCTAGTGGATAAGTAACATTTGTAGTCCAGCTTGTTAGGGCATTAGTTAGAGCCAATAAAGCTGCCGAGTATGCTTCTTTAGCAAGAGTAATAGCACTCTTGGGGTTAGGTTCAGGAACAGGAGCCAAGCCTACAGCTATTGCAATTATGTCGTCTGATTCAGCATCTAGGTGAGCGTTAAGCCTGGTTAATTCATTGGCTTCCGCTAAGGAGATATAGCCGTCATTGGCATATAGGTCTACGGCATCCTGAACATCCGAAACTGCGCCACCAACCTCTAATATTTGAGCATCTACATAATCCACATTTGAGTTTTGTATAGCTGTAAATAGAGCCGCCCTTGCTACCCTAACAGCCTCTATAGCTGCATCAATAGTAGCCCTTGAACTAACCGCACCTGTAATCTCTACGGGGTAAGCCGTAGCATCTACCCAACTATCAAGGGCCGTATCTAAGTCTGTAATAGCTTCTGAGTAATCATCCGTTAATTCAGATAGGTCTAACTCTGCAACCAAACCTTCTAATGTTCGAGCAGTTGCAATTAATGTCACTGACTCAGAGACTACACCAGCAAGGTGTTTCTTTAGTTCAAATGACTCTGCAAGAGTAATATAACCAGAATCAGAGAATGAATCGAGTAAATCTATAAACGCTGCTTTCTCTACAGCAATAGCATCTAATAATGTATTACCTGTATTGGTGTCGCCAAGGTAAGATGCTAGTAATTCATTGTGTGAATTCTCTAATGTAGTCTGATTAGTTGTTAGTCCAGCAATACCAGCAGCTAACCCAATGTTGTCGGCAAACTCTGACATATTTAATCGTTGCCACTCATAACCATCCCACTTAACGGTAACTGACCTTTCAATAACTTTATGATAATCTCCAATGTTATATCCAGGGCTAGGTAATTCGCTAACACCCTCAACGGCCCAATACTCATTCATTAATACCCAAGCTGAACCTGTTGAGTAATAATAATCATAGATATAACCATCACCTGTTGCGTTTACTTTAGGTATTCTAAATATTGTTCCAAAGTCTTCACCATTAGGTAATAGGTCAACAGATGCGGCCTGGTCTAAAACATCAGGGACTAATTCCCATTCTGCCCCTGTCCACCAATATAGATGCTCAACTACCTGAACTGTCGTTGTTTGACCGTATAAATTACCTTCGGGTGAGACGTGATTTATATTATCACTATATGTTCCATCAAAGACGTAAGGTGACTTATCTAAAATATCTTGATAAGATAATGGAACTTGTTTAGTGGTTTCCATGTTGTCAATCTCAGTCTCAGATAGAGAGACATATTGACTAACTTGTGTCAAAAAAGTCTTAACTGATGTAGATATTCTTTGTGCAGCTAAAACGCTTGGTCGATAGTCTGGGTAAATGTCCACGTTAGAATATGCGTGGTATGTGTCATAAATATTACTGGCTTGTTTATTAATTACAGTTACAAATGAATCTATTTTAGGTAAAATAGCCTTGCGATTTGCTTTGGACTCTTGATAATCAGACAAAGCAGATGTTAGTTCGTTGACAGTATTCATGTTAGACAATAGACCTTGATATACTGCCAGATATGTGCTTAAATGGTTTTGTTCTGCATCAACTAGATTTTGGTTTTCACTTGTATCGTCTCTCAAAATTTGGTCAGACAGACTGCTTAGACAGAAATTAGCAAAATCAGCCTCAATATTAGTTTCAGCACTATTAAATGCCTGAGTCCAATAATCCTTAACCCACGCATAATAATTAGAAATGAAGAGGCTTTTTAACATTTCTACACCAAACCCCAACCTGATGACGGAAGGGTAGAAGACGTTGCCTGAACTGGAGTTAACCAAATCCCCATGTTCAAGTTCGTTATCATTGCAGCTTCCATTATGTTGTTAAACACAGGGTCTACTCTTATAGGCAAAATAGGTAAACCACCCACGTACCAACAAGTAAGGTTTTTAACAAAATAATCTATGCTTCCGTCAGAACCTTGGCTTGTTGTATCGCAAGGCCATTTTATTTGAAAAATAGGAGGGTGTGGGTTGTTAACTACAAGAGGTGGGCCTGCTGGCGTTGTCATGCTACTTACACTCCTAATCTCTGGCTAAACTTGTCTATATATTGCCGTTTAACTATATCACCATAATTAAAATCCTCAACATAAGCACAGTTACGGCCCTGTATTAGATAGTCGCCAATGATGTGATTATAGAAATATTGTTCTTCTGAGTTACGGAACACTTCTTCAGTGTCTACCCCAAACTTCTCTAACAGGAATATAATTAGTGTTGGGATGTGCCTATCAGATATAGTGTTGGCCCCAACGTATTCTGTGAATTCATTGAAACTGCGTTGGTATAGTTTAAATAGGGAATAGATAGCTGAGTAAACTGTCCCTATCTGATGAACTAATTCCTTTGACCTAAACAGGTCAGCCACATCAGAGACTAGCCCACCTCTCGAAATATCCTTTATGCTCGTCTTATCCCACGGAAAGTTCCAACCTTCAGTAACCATATACTCTAGCAATTCATATAGGTCTTTCGGTTGTCCACCCCACAAGTAGCCCTTACGCCCACACCTATAATCCATAACAAAATAGAATTGCTTATTAGTCTCATCATAGTTGATACAATCTAGCACTTCTACCGATGAGCGTTTAAATTCCCTTGAGTTACGGATTATGTTTAATTCTTTAGGGCCACATGAACCAATAAAGTCACTAAAGTATGGCTGATACGTCTCTTGGAAGATACCTATCTTCCCAACAAAGTTAGGGTTAGCTACGTTATACCCACAATAAAATACTTCATCTTCTTTGATTACAGGGTATAGGTTAGGGTCAAGGGATAATTGGCTTCGATAAGGAACACCAGCACCCTTGTAGTAAACACCTGATTCGGACTTACTAACCCTACCCGATACGTGGGTGAGAGGCTCATTAAACTCTAATGTTTGAACCACCTCACCCGATTTGTCATAGATGTTAACACTATGCACTAGCTTTTTTGCCTTTCTTAGCCGATGCCAATTCCTCGACCATAGCTTTTAGTTCAGCTATTTGGGCTTCCTGTGCCAACAACTTCTCTTGTAACTTATTCGTTACTGCTGTTTGAGGATTCTTGGCTACAATCAATGCGCCTTGCTGTTGTCCTCTACGTGAGAAGCCACTAGGCGGTTTGTCAAATGATACTTCTGGTCTCGGCATATTATACACTCCGCTTATTGCAAATTAATCTTACATTACCGAATATAGGTGTCTGTGAGACATCAGTTGTTTCTAGGTAAACCCTTGCCCTTGCTGTAGTGAATGGTGCTATGGTTCCAGTTCCACCTGAACTCCATGAACCGCTACCTACACTATCTGCTCCCGTGGTTGGGTCAACTAGTGCATATTTGTTGGTTGGGTCTGTGCCAAGTTTAACTCTCCATGTTCCATTGACTACCGATGCTATTGTTCCGACAACACCAGCAATAGTTACTATATCATTATCTTGGAAACCATGTGTTCCAGAAGTAACAACCATAGGTGTTGCCGCTGTTATACCTGTAATGGCTTTGGCTTCTGGCTGAGTAACAAATTCCCACTCATACTTGCCATTATCCTTGGCAATTGCTGTGTAAGTCGTAGGCACTTTCGCCTCTGCCCACGTTTCTCCATCGTCTATCGAATAGTAAGGTGTCAATGACCTTACGCCAGACCCACTAAAGCCATCACAGTCTGCGTCAATTATAATCTTAACCTCATCAGGGTAATTTAACGCATCTGTAAGTGTAATAGCATTGCCAATGTAGTTAGCATTTGCCTGATGAATAAGTGTCACAAGCCCACAACTTTGTGGATTCATAGAGTAGCTTCTGGTAATGTCTGTGCCAGCGGCAGTTATCACTATCTTAACCCTAACCGCTGTATATGCGCCACCTAGAGGTTGGTCCTGCCAAGGTCTGAAGGCAATCCAGTTAACACCATTATCTAGGCTATAGAAATACCTTACGTTAGTCCCAGGTCCAGCAAAGTCTTCTAGTTTAGGGCAAATGATACTCGAACTATTTATTGTGGTATTCTCGAACATAACCGTAGCTGAAGTCTCAAAATCTGCACGATATAGTTTATACTTCATGTCCTGTTTGGATAACTGTTCCCATGACTGACCATTAGGACTATGGAATATCACACCAGGGGCAGACTGTGACTGAATAACCGAACCTGTGATTATGTCGGTATCACCAATCTCGCTTATCCATACTTCGTATTCTGTGCAATCAGTTACCAAAACAAAACTAAACGAATCAGCTTTATAACTAATTATCTCTGGGAACCAGAATCGTGTAGCTGTAGCTGCACTTGATGATGCGGTAATATCTGATGCCTGAAGTGTTGCGCTTGTAACGATGTCCTTAGTAGGTTGGCCGTTACTCATCCTTCTAACTTCAAGTGTTATTGGTTTAGTTTGAGACTTGGCTGCAAAGTAAACATCCATACAACATAAAGGAACATAGTCGGTATCAACGATAAAAGACTGTGCGATAGGGTCCCAATAGTTATAAGTATTTATCCATGTAGAGGTGCCAGGTCCAGACGTTATTTCTGTTGTGCATACTCTACCAGAGGTCATACCAAGCGTTGTTCCTTGGGTTGTTGACCGTATTCCGCCACCAAAGAAATTGGCCTTCGCAGCACTCGTATCATCTAACGTAGCATGGACTATCTCTACAAGACTTGTGCCTGTAGGGACACCTGCTGGCATTTTAAACTTAGCTGTTAGCTTACCAGTAGTATCGGTAGTAACGGTGGTATAGCCATCAGCCGCAGTTCCTTGTGAGTATGTGCCTGTCTTTGTAAGGTCTACAGCTATATTGTGGATATAACACCTATGGTCAGCGTTAGGCATGAGGGAGTTGGCTTCGATAGTTATCTCGAAGTCGCTATTATCAGAGTTCTTTGTTCTCATATAAGGAATAGCTGTTAAGTCAACAACTCTGTCACCCAAGTCAAGTAGCTGCTTGTCAGGGACTATCCCATTATATTGAACCCCTGTTCGTGTTGCAAAGGCATAGTCTTGATAGACCCACCTAGCTCTCCATATACGTTGCGTCTCTCCAGTATAATTCCAGTTCCCCCAAGTAATTGTTCCTGGCTGTATGGCTGACACATAATTAGCCACCGCAGCCATGTTATTGTCATAATCAACGGTTAGTCTAGGAATCTGTGTTTGGTCAAAAAACAAGTCTGATTCGGGGCTTAGTGTTAGCTTGCCATTGTCAAATGACCAAATGTTGTCTATATTGACGTTCATTCGTCTCGAAGCTGACTTGGACTCCTGATACAATGTGGCCGTAAAATCCATTGCCAGGTTTGAACCAACCGTTACCCCAGTTGTAACAGTCTCCCATTCCTTGCCTGTGTAGGTTTTTACGTTTACACAATGGTCTACATCAACTGCAATCTTGGCAAATGTTTGCGTCACTGGCAATTTGACTTCCCCGTTAATCGCATCAATAGCCGCTGTATGTATAATACCATTCACATTAAACTGAGTTGATATTCTATTCTGACCAGTAATAGGGTCAGTAAAAAGTCCCTGTGCTCCTACCGCAGCTTCGGAGTATTTAGTTTGGTTTTCCAAATCATTAACTGCTTGCCAATACTCTAATCTCTCTATCCTATGTCTCAAATCAGTAATACCAATCTGGGTAGTCCTGATTGGCTCAACAGACTGATACAATACTTCACTGGGAGTATAGGTATATGGCATCACATAAAACATTGCCAATGTCAGTTTAGTTGGCTGGTCGTTAGGGACAGGTGGGCTAATAGCCGGGTTCCCTTGAACCAGCTCCATCCCGCCATATTGGTCTAACAACAACTTGTCTCGTCTAGCCAGATAGAAGTTGTATTCAAAACTAGGGCTTGTCCCGTTAACAGGCTTAGTCGTGGTTGTAGTTCTGAAATCCACACAATCCCTGAGATTTGTTTCACCATCAGGGGCCAACTCAATATCATCATAAGACGAGTAGCAATCAGCCGTAACGTAATCACCCTCTGTAGCGTGTGCCCAATAGGTGTAAGACACAAAATAGTGTTGTCCTGTCGATGGTTGGTCTGAATTTACAGCAAAAAGTTTCCAATAAACAGCAGAAAGGGAATGACTAATGTCATCAGAATTTTTAGCTAATAGGTAAGTATAATCATCTACACCATTAGAGGTAGCTGAAACCTTTGTTATTTCTACAACGTCAGAGTGAGCTAGTAAATCTGTCGGATATACGGTTCTATCCCTTCTTATCACTTCTTCATCCGTTACAGTTGTTAGCGTCCGAACACCCTTAGTCGCTTCTCTTGAGTAACGATATTTCACATAATAAACTACGCCACTTCCAGGTTGTGGGGTAGCTGATGTTGGAGTAACATTAAAATCAATGTAGTTTCCGTCTCTAACAAAGTCGCCTACACCACCATCCTGATAAAACCAATCAAACTGACCATCAATACATCTTGCTTCTGTAGTTGCTGCGCCTAGAATACTATTCAGTCCTGTATGGAGTAAGTCCCTGTCTAAAGTTCCATTATGGGTTACAGGCGCAGTTACCTCAGTTGTAAACAGCATATCGTTAACATCAGAAACGTAGCTATCATTTATCTCATAAATTCTGGTTCCACTCTCTGTATCATCCAGAGCATAAGTCGCTGCATCTATATCCAATATTGTATAGGCATCGCCCGTTATAGCATGGATAGTAAGGTATGCGCCATCCTTAGCCTGTAGCTTCAAATAACCACTAGCGTCATCAGCAAAAAGAATCTGTGGTGAGTTGGCTGTAGGATAGATGTCACCTGCACTACCTGGGTCATAGATTAATACTATTTGTCTTTCTATTTCAGTTGCAACCTGTGCCGCTGTCTTGGATGAAAATGGACTAGGAAACGTAATAGTATGCTGTGTCCCACCATCAACTGAAAACTTAATTTTTAAGCCGCTAAGGTTATAATTCTCCTCATTCCCAGCAACAACATACCCACCAGGAGTGTCGTATGCGCCTGTGGTGCCATTATTAACAAATGCTGTGTCCCTAGCCTTCTCTATATCTATTATTCTAGGCCCAATCGTTTCAACTTCGTAACCCATTGGATAGGCTTTGCCAGCACCGACTTTCAACTCGAACATAGTCTCTTGGTTAGCAGGTGTATGGTTAGCTTGAACCTCAACGGCAAAGGGTTTAACCGAGAACGAGCCACTAACGTCGTGAGTCCTTCGAGCAAGCATCATTTGCTGCATGGTAGCTTCGGGAATAACTGTTACCATTTTGGGAACATTATCAACAAATGCTTGAATATCTAGTTGACTGTCCTGGTCAATGCCCCACGCGAATGTATAGACTAATCTGTCAGCTCCAGGCTGTGCGTAGGCTAGGTCAATACCTTCATCCTGATTCCTCATTACGGGGTCTGTAAGGTCAGATTCAGCAGTAGGTGTAATAGTCACCCCAACAACCTCTTCACCACTACCTGTTATCGTAACATCGTCACCAGGAACCGCAACAACCTGTCCATCAAGATACACCTTTAGGTCAGGGAATCTCCATGTAGTTCCAGAAACAAACGCTGGTGTTGAACCTGAAATTATATCGCCATTCTTGTAAATGGTATCACCAAGGTCACGAACACCTCTAAGGCATATCCACTGTAAGTCCATTAACTCTTGGCGTTGTAGATACTTGCCGTGGTTGAACAGAAGTGCTTTCCATTCAGGTCTACCAGAGGTGTCAACACTAGGAGCCAATACTGAACTTTGTAGAGTGGTTCCTGTGTCATAATATATCTTTGTTGGTGAATCTACTTCAGCCAATAGCTGATAAGTGCCGCCACTCAGTTTATAGAAACGAGTAGCTAATGCAGCAGCAGGAACCGAACTAACCTCTAGTTTTACACAATTGCCACTTCCAGTTTGACTACCTGATAGTGTAGCATTAGCGTTAGTTACTGTGGAAACTGAAGTTGGGGTAGTTTCGCCTACAAGTGTCATAAAAGTGGCTACATAGCTTAACGATGTGCCGCCAGTAGTGTTTCTTGCTACTGGTGCCAATAAAACGGGAACCGCCAAGCTATCGCCAGCCCTTAAATTATACTCAAAAAGTTTATCAGTTAACGCCATTTTTACCTCTTATCTAAATTCTATGATGACTTGAATTACTTCTTGGCGGTTCAAGTTCATGACTGTTGGTGCGTTGTTTTCTATATATTCACATATACCTACATCCAATACGTTAGCAGGTGCTAACCATAAGTCAGCCGAATGTGCCTGAGTAGGTTCTAAATTAGAAAAGATTGCTATTTGTCGGAATGTAGCATAAGGCTGGTCTTCACTAGGGTCGAATCTAGCCCTGATATAAAGGAACCGAGCAAACTCAGCTACAGCGTCAGCGGGTAATACATATTTATATCCCTGTCCTCTAACTGTAACATCAGGATTTGCATTGATTGTTTTACACATACTAACAACTTCAGCTTTTACATAAACAATTGGTTCTTCTAGTGTAGTGGCAGAAACCGTAGGTGAAGGTGGAGCCAACTCAGTAGGCCATGCCGTAGTTCTACCAACCCCCATCCAAAAGTCTGCCGATTCATATAATAATTTACATCTGTTCGCTCTACCCTGATACGTTGAAACTGCCATTTTAACCTCTATTTAAACTCTAAAACTAATTCGATTATTTGTCGTCTTACGGGTGACATCTGTGTAACTACATCGTTATGCAAGTAGCAGAGTGTCCCAGGGTCACTTACATTGGTTGGATTTAGCCAATCATCTGATTCATGCCCACCTACAGGAACAGTATTTACATAGAGAGCAATCTGTCTAAAATCCCCGTATAACTGTCCCAAGTTAGGGTCCAGTTCTGTTCCTATATACAAATAACGGGCATCCTGGTCTAGCACCACACCGTTTATATCAATAGCATCTAGGTCAGCCACTAAGTCATAGTAACTGCCATCAACAAGAATGTCGCCACCTGGTCCAGCCCATTTGCATAGGCTTACAACGTAAGGTTTAACGTAAGTTACTACCTCTTCAATATCGTGGGCTGTTTGGTCAACGGCATCTGGACTAAACTCATCTGTCCAAACTGTATTTCTACCAATGGCCGTCCACAAAGTACTTTCAGTCTTGAATTGCATCGCCCTAAAAACTGCTCCATCATACATACTTAGTCCCATTATCTGACTCCTATGAAGGTATCATAGCTATTATTTCTGCTAGTTTTTCGTCTATTCCTTTAAGGTGAGCCGATAGTTGTGTAGTGGCTGCAACCTCAGAGGTGATAGTTCGAGTATAGTTTGTCGGGATATATGCAACCTCTAGTTGGTCAGTATCAACCTCAAAGCCATTATCCCCTATAGACCACCCAAGCATAGGTTGGAACCATAGTTCAGTAGCAGAGATTGCAAAACCAATCGGCTTGAACCAGTAGTTGCTGGTTGGAGAAGTTGTAATATCTCCATTTGTCCCTAAAAAAAGCTGTGAACCTATAGTCCATGACCAGCTACCGTTAGTCACGATACCAACACCAAGTTGTATTGTTCCCGTAGCATTTACACTAATAGCATCAAGGGTTATACCAACTACGTCTGCCTTTGCAGAGGTTTCATTGTTGGTTGCAAGATAGAATTTACCGCTATTGTTAACGTCTGAGTAAACCAGCTTGTATTGTCCTAGAGTTTCTCCAGCAGTCCCTTCTCCAGATACACTCTCAACGGCTGCGCCCCATGCTGCAATTGTGCTAAAGTTTGTATTTACTTTAACCGACATTTGAGCCAAGGTATCTGCTGGCGCAACGTAATCTAAAACTTCAGGATTAAAATCGTATGTCATTATCTATTAACCTCATCGAGGGTTATGTTATCGGCTAGTGTATAGTGAATTGAACCCATCTCTAATCGTGCTATTTCTATCGTGGATTGTGTTACTTCTAGTTCTGTGCTAGTGACGTTAATAGGTGCAACTACACTTAATCCACCAGAGGTTAGTTCAAATTCCGTGCCAGTAAATGCTTCTGTATAGTTAGGGTTAATCCCACCATCAGACATTTCAACAACTATTGGCCCAATCTGAATCGGGACTATAACTATGTCGTCAATGTCTCGTATCCCTGTGGTCGCTGGTTCAACTGATAAGAAAAGGTCATACCCCAACATGCCATGCCCTAATGACCTATCTATGAGAACACTATGCCAGCCAATAGGGTTATATGACATCTCAGGAGCAATAGCTGGTTCGTCTGATAGGTAAACATCGTTACCTAATAAGCCTAAGCCAACTGAACCCATACGTTTCGAGAATAGGTCGCCCCAAACAGTATCTCTATATGTAATGTCACATCGACCGTTAGGCTCAGAAGATAGAAGTAAATTGCCACCTAATGTTCCGTAGCCAATGGTTCCCTGTAATGCTTCCGTGAAGGTTAGTGTTCCAGTAAATATAATCTGGCAATCAGTATCGAATATCCCCTGAGATACATAAACAAAGTTTATAGTCCAAATTTCGCCCGCAGGTATGTATTTGGGTAATTCGTTTATTATTTCTTCTGTATCACCAGTATTAGAAAACTCAGCGACAAAGGCGCCATCGTGCCAATAGTCTTTACTAACCAGATAAGCGTCGTCGCAACTTAATCTGCCCTGTTTGCCGAGGATTAATAACTTCGATGCGTTGTCTTGGATCTGGTTAACTATGGAACCATTTTCTATGGCTAAGTCTTTTATGGCAAGCGTAGTCCCCTTATACGACGCACGTTTTAGTCCAAACCTTATTCTGTCTCTATTCCACTCTATAGTTTTATCGTGTCGCCATACATGTCCTGTGAGGTCACTCAGAAAGGACAGGAACTTGTCTGGTATCTTGTCAATGTTAGTAACATTTAGATAATCGTTAACCCCGTCCCCAATGCGCTCTAGTTCCTCGTCTATAACGCCAAAGAGTTTCCTTGACACATTATCAGTATCAAGTCTTCTCCATATCTCTGGGACTCTAGCTATCAAAGGGTATTTCATTGATTATCCTACTGTTACAGCTATGGTCCCAGGGATAAAAAAATCTCCTATCCCCGATTCAATATCTGCCGTTGGTGTTGTAAAAACAGCGTATCTTACCCCTGGAGTTAGATTGACAGAGGTAGACATCTCTGCGAAATCAAAAGTGCCGTTTATTATTTGGTTATCTACCGACAAACATTCTTGAATTTTTAAAATAACTTGGTTCACAACACTGGACGAAACATATCCCGTTTCAATCCCAATTCTTACCGTAACATCTACAGGTCTCTGTGTAACATCGTTTATAATATATCTGCCTTCCCACGGGCCAAGGTGTCCTTTTTCTACGAGAACTGCTAGTACTTCCGCAGTTAATATGTCAGTAATTAAGCCTCCACCTTTGGGAACAACATAGATAGCAAGATAGAGATGAGGCCAATCAGTAAGCGTTGTCCTGTCAGCCGTTTGAACATACTTAACGCTAGGGACGTTGCTCATTATCAGCGCCTCGTAGTCCTCCACACTTAATCCTCGTCTCTGTATTCTGGACGCTGCCGGTATTCTATCCCTAAATGGTTCTATGCCTTCGGCTGTTCCCCCTCCTGTGAGCGCATTTGTGTTGGTAACGCTGATTATCCCTGATAAACTAGAAGGAACATCTACGACTACTCCAGGCCCACAATTCCCCTCGGCTCCGTCTGTTTTGACGTATGTTACCGTCATGGTCCCTAAGAAATTATTAAAACCATGTATCCCATTGCCAATAACAAGGTTAACAGTGTCTTCTTCCCCGTCAATTTCGTCAGCAACCAAGTCTAATAAGAAGTGGTAATCTGTAGGAAGGCTTCGCCAAAAACTCTCTACCTGCTCCCATGTTGTAGTAACAACATTATCTTCTGTGTGTGTAACGGTTACGGTGCCGTTGGCAACCAGGGGGCCTAAGTTATAGGTTAGATATTCAGTATTCCCTAAAGTCTCTAGGTCATTTCTGGTGACTGTCAGTGTCTGTAGTGACCCCTGTATTACGGGGATTTGAACTGAAGATTGGGAAACAGCAAATGTAGTGTTGTCACTAGCTAAATAAGATAAAGCGTCTGACCGGGAGAAGCTTGTATATTGGGCAATACTTAAATCTGTGCTAACAGGGAAGTTTGACCCTTTGGTCGCAGTTAAATAACCTGTAGCGCCAGTTGCTAACGTAGCTCTTTCATCAACTGTAGCTGCGGCATCTATTATAGATTGCTTAAAAATCGCATACTTTATAGAAGTCTCGTTATAAGCCTCGTCCTGGTAAAGCGCCAAGTAGTCAGATTCACTCGCAAGTAGTCTTGTCAAGACATTAGCAATCCCCGAATAGTTTAGGTCAGTCAGATCAGGAAGTTCAGTTCGTATCGCCGTCATAATGGCTTCAAGCCTAGCCGTAAAGTCGCGGCCTACAAAAGTTGTATAAGCGGTTGTTGCCATTTTTATTTACTTGTCCTTAGAAATTATTTACAGAAAGTTGATTAAGTAATCTGCCCCTGGACGGCATCCTTAGAGTTAAACCAATTGGTATTTCCCTGTTAGGATTCATTATCGACCTAGATGCGCCGACCCTTGCTTGGTCTTGGATATACATTCTTGCTATGATCCACCAAAATCGGATGTCACTATAGTGATCGTTAGAGATATAAAGCCATGTGTCTTTATAGGAGGTAGTGTAAAAGTAATCATCACGAGCGTAAGGAATGTTTTTTCGTCTAAATAGACGGTTATATGATAAACCGTTTCTTGTGGCGATAGGATTGCCATAATAACGGCTGAAGTAGTCGTGACCGCTCGCATCCCTGTCCTGGGATTGATACTCAGTGTCTCTAGTTTCGGATGGTGTCACAAAAGGAGCTACAAGATTCCCCGGTACTTGGCTTGGGATGAAGTTAATTGAAACCTGAACGTAAGCCTGGTTTGTTTGGGTAAGTCTTGACGTAACCTTCCACTCCACGTTGTCTTCGGGAACACTTGCCCTTTTCTCCCAACGTGCGGTGGAGGTATTAAAGTATAAGGTTGTGACAATCCTTGTCTCATCAGTGTCTTGGTCGAACAGGACGTTATGAACAAAGCTACCAAAAGCAGGTAGTGTGTCATATTCCCCGACATTGGTGAGAATAATGTGGTAAATGCTCTCCGCAATAAGGTTTCTTCGTGCGGGAACGGTTTCGCGAGCGGTCCAGGAGTCAGACATATATGCAAGGTCTACGGAACAGGCATTTAGATTCCCTTCGCTCCAGGCAAAGTCCTTGGTAATAGGATCTATCCTGAGAGGAAAGGAGATGCCTTTTCCGAGAAAACTGTTATTCGTCAAACTTACTGAAATAGCTTTTTACCCCCTCTATTAGAGGTTCAAAAAATTCTTTCGGGTCTTCTTTAATACATTCCCATATCATCTGTTTGGTAACGTATATTGCGTTTGCTTTTCCATTTATCTGCTGTTGCACTCCTCCTGCGGTAAGAAAGATTGTCTGTTCCTTTGAACTCATCAGGATGCTAGGGTCACACTCACCAGGGCTTCCACCTGCGAACATGGAAAATATGCCTTCTCCATCTTTAGCAACTGAGATCCAGCCCTGCCCGTTAACATCCAAGAATCCGCAGATACAGGTTCCGTTTTTGGATATTTCACTTGGCATGGGCGCTGTCTGAGCCATAGCTGATTTTGTGCCTCGTGTGGCTCCCTTACGCCATTTACTCTCGTCACCCTTCTTTTCTTCTTCGTCCTTGTCTTTCCCTGGTGTAGCCCAAAAGAAACCTGCTCCGGTAAAATCAACCATGTGCATAGATTCTTGTTGACCGTTATCGTCGAACACCAAGGAGTGACCGGCCTCTGTCTTAATAACCCTGATCCTTGTCCCTTTCCTGAGATCCTGATCTATGATTATTTTGGCTTCTTTCGGTATCAGTTCCTTGCCAATCTTTTCAGGCTCTTTCGATACTCCGGGACCAGGAAAACAAACAGGGTCAAGATAATTAGGCATAAAGAATGTTACAAATACTGGTTGACCAGGAACCAAAGGCCACCACTGTCCAAAGTCTCCGTCGTTGTAAAACGTGCTTACAGGTATCGAAATAACTTCGCACCACTGTAGCCAATTCTCTTTGCTAACATGATTAAGACCTGTACACTCAACTTTAACTCTGCCTCTGCCTTCAGGATCTTTCAGATCACGCACAACACCTAAATGCAAACTGTTTGCTTGCACCATGTGTTCCGGTTCACCCGGTATTGTAAGTTTGTTATTGCCTGATGACATTATCCAACCATGCTATCTATGTTTGGCATAGGAGCCGAAGACGACGAGTTATAGCTGCCGCCTTTCTTTGAATCTTTCTTTTCTTCCTGAACCCACTTGTTAGACTGAAATCCAGCAAGTTTTATGTGTTCGCCCGCTGCCCTGCCCTTTTGCAACCGTATTCCCCATCTGAAGTCAATAAGCATTTCATTGCCATCTTCTTCTGGTTGACCCCAAACGAAAGTGTATTGGCTTTCTCCGTCTACGTCCCTGCACTTAATTGTGGCTGAATCTTTCTCATAGATGTTGGCATACATTATAATAGGCTGTTCAATGGGTTTCCCGTCTTTGCCTACAGTGGCCCGCATCAATTCACACATGGTATGGTATCCGCTATCAACACCCCAACGCTGAGAGGATTTTTTGACATACCACTTGCCGCTTCCTTCAGATCCAACATTTTCAACCGTAACGCACTTCTTAGCTTCAAGACCTGGAAGACCGATACATTCCAAATGACCATAAATAGTTGTATTGCCCGCTTTCTTTTCTCGCTGGTTCATCTGGTTTTCGGTTATCTCGTTGGCTACGGCATTAAGGTCAGCCATAATCCTTCCGCCCATTGAACTATCAGCCTTGGGAAAGTTCCCCTTTAATTCTCCGGGTTTCTGTCCTCTAATTGGAGTTTCACCGCCTCCTTGAGCAGACTTTTTGCACTTAGCCATGCCCATGATCCAGTTAATCCCTGCGTGTGCTGTCTTGTTGTGCATAGGGATCTTCTCTGGACCTTTTTTCGGCTCCTCCAGTTCAATCTTCCCTTTTATCTTCCCGCTCTTAAATAGTGAATCCAGCGTATCCACGATCTTGGGATCAACTTCAGTGCTACCGGCGAAAGTTGTGCCTGTGAGCCTCTCTGTGCAGTCCATCCCAACAACACGAATCGAACAAGCCTTGGATGTATGAAAACCTTCCTCTTTGTCTTTGATTTTCATGGTTACAGGCTTGGACATTTTCCCGTTCCAGTAACCGTATCTAAGTGTAATTTCCGATTCTGTTCGCAAATAGCCGGACAACATCCCTTCAGGGTTTCCAATTTCAGCGGTTACAGTAGAAATTCCTTCTTCAACATCGTCAAGTTGCCAACTAATACAAAGCTTGGTCACATCTTGACCGTTTATCGTAAGGCTGAAGTCTGGTGTCATTACTCGACCCATTACTTCACCACCCTCATTGTTAGCTTTATCTTGCCCTGATACGGAAGAAGCGATGTAGGATGCGCTAAATGGTCGGTAGAAGCGTCAATGTGCAACAATATAACCGTTTCGTTAATATAACTGCCCATGATAAACTTTAGCTTTGGTGGGCGTTTAATAAAGCCTCCGACCTTTGCGTCCTTCATCTTGAATAGCTGGTCAACAACGGTCTTTACGTTATTGTCGCCTCGTTTGGATCTTGAAACATCAAATTCAATCTTTATTTCTTCAGAATTACCACATCCGAATTCCTGTATTGGAGAGTTGCGACCGGCTACACGAAGCTGATTCCACGGGACTGAAACACTCCTGTCAGTTTTGGAAGGGTTCCACTGAAAACTGTAGCTACCGGCTCCGCCTTCAGTGTCAATCAACATACAGGACGTATTTGAGTGCCAAGCATCTGTTCCCATTAGGTTACAAATCCCATCGGATCTCCGCCGTATCCATGATAATTAACGTCACGGTTCTTCTGTATGATGTCGGCTACAACCTGTGCGATTACACGACCATCTAGTTGCAGACGATTCTCTATTTGTGAGGTAAGTGTAATTTGAGGAGCGCCCTGCCCTGCTCCACCGTAAGACATGAACGGCACTGCCATACGCTCTGACAGGCTCATATCGTTAAAGCCTTCGGGTGTAGTGTCCTGCCCTGGAGGAGTCTCAAATTTCGGGATATATGGAGCAACTTTAGCTTTTATGCTGTCAATCGCAGATCCTATCATATCGAACAGTTCAACAAATTTGTTCGGTATGTAATCCATAGCCGCATAAACCTGTTGTGCGTAAGAGTCCCAGGTCGCCCCTGCTTCCTTTAAAGGACCGATTATGCTGTTGTCCCAGAAATCACCCAACGACTGCCATAGTGTTCCAGAATTCCAAGTAGTCATTGCAGCGCCAGAAATACTATCCCAGACAGAGCCTAATGCTCCACCGAAACCCGTAACATCTCCCCACATCTTTTCTGTTTCAGTGTTGCCAAGTAACCCCGACCAAAAAGAAGCCTTAGTCCAAAAAGGACGTTCCCATGTAAACATAGGGCCATAAGAATCCTCACCAAACATGGCAGCTTCAAAAGACTTCATTATAGGTCCAAAAACGTCACCCTCTTTGTTCCTTGCTGCCTTTATCATTGAGTCCCTGAGAGCTTCTGTTCTGTCTGCGCCAAATGCTTCATAAAGATATTCTTGGTTCTCTCTAATCCAATCGTGAACTTTAGGCGCATCCCATTCACCCCTAATGGCGGCTTTGTTAGCCTCTATCAGCGTTGTAGCGAAGTTTATTGGTGCAGAAATCTTTTTAGCTATATAGTGTGCGCCCTCCCAATCAGATACTGATGTTGACAAGTTTTGGAATGAAGTTGATACTCGTTCATACGCTGTCCCTGCATCGCTTAATGTCTCTAACACCGTCTTTGTCAGGTCAGCGTCAACCGATTTAGCAATCTTGTCTTTCATCTCCTTATATCTAGTAGCAAAACCTTCGGAAGTGACAGACCTAATCAAAGGTATCCAGTTTTTTGAAACACCAAACTCTTTAACAATATTAACGCCTTCAGCCTCAAGGTCTTTCATAATCCCGCCCATAGCTTTTAAGAAATCAGGCGCAATATCTTCATCACCCATATATTTGTTTACGAGTTTACTTCTAATGGCGTTCATATATTGGGCGTTATGGTCTTTATTCAGCTTCTTATCTTCAGGTGTAAGGTTTAGTCCCTTCGTGTCTCGCCATAACCCTGTTCGCTTCATAATCATCTGAGCAAAAGGATCGCCTTCACCTTCAAAAATGTCTTTTGCTCCTCTACCTGTCTGCCCTGGTTGAAAACCAAGATCAGAAGCGGCGGCCACAAGTGCTAACGAAGCTGGCATAGACCATCCTCTGTCCAATACAGAAGGCAGGATGTATCTAAAGGCGGACTGTATGCCTGGACCCCATATAGCTGAAACAGCAATGGTCTTACCAATTTGTGCTGCTATACCCTGTGATAGACCACCAATATCAACATTGCCGAATCCTTTTACGTCAGCCTTTAACCCTTGTTGTAGTTTGGCTGAAACATCTTCTGGGAGTTTATTCATATAGGCCAACATTGTCTTGGTCATAAGTTCCGCAGTCTTCTCAACACTCATCTTGGAGATCATCGAGACTTTAATTGACGCTTCGTTCATCTTCTGCATATTGCTAAAGCCAATAGCTGAAACATCAAATGCGCTTGCAGTCTGTGTCATGGCCTGTATGTATGATTCTGCGCTTACAGTCCAAAACTTCTGGGAAAACATCTTTGCGGCAAATTCAGTATCTTTTTTAAGGTTTTGGTCAAATCCCAGCGGAGACAGTTCGCCTAAACTGTGAGCCATCTTCTGCCGTGAACGACCCAAGCCAATATCTGCCATTCCATATTGCGCCGCCTGTATTCCGGCAGACCACATCCTGTATCTTAATAGGAACCAGGGAGCCTTCCCCCAAATTGAGTCCATAAAGAAGTTGCCTGTATCATCAGGAGCCATCTTAGGCTTTCTACCACTTCCTCCGCCACCTGGCTGTTGGAAAGGCATAACCTCACCCGCCTTGTTAACCTTCATAGGAGCTATCTGGTAGCCCTTGGCGGTTCCCATAGCAACATTGTATCTCTCAACTGCGGTAGACAGAGCGCCTAATGCTGAAGCTGCGGCTGTAGCTTTGGCAGGAGTATCGGTAATGGCCTTGTTAAACAGTTCGGCGTTAGTGGCGGCTGTTCGCATAGAAGATGAACCTTTAAAAAACTCACCTAACTTTGCACCCTTTACACCCAAGTCTTTAATTGAAGCTGCGGCATTACCAAGAGCGGACAAACCTTTAGCGAAAGCCATTATAGGTGCAACGGCTCCTGTAACAGATGTTCCAACGCCAACTAACTTATTGGCTACAGCCTCAAATGAAGCTATAACGTGCTTGTTGGCCTCTACAACCTGTTGAACGCCGTCTACCTGATAACCTATGCCAATTGTTTGGTCCACTTAACGCTTATCCCTTGCCTTTTCGGACTGTTCCTTTTCCCAATTACGCTGCTCTAAAAACATCTTCCAATACTTCCTTCTCAACCTTGACGGCCATGCCATCACATGCTCTGGTAAAAAATGGTAGTGATACATGAAGTTGTGAACTTCCCATTCAAGAGCCTCATCCGTATATCTCGCTTCAGGAAAGAACGGGGCTAGGTTCTTTATCCCCTTGGAAGCAAAAAGCCCCTGTGTGTCAAAAAATTTGACACCTCTTTATACGAACAAACAGGACAAGCAATATTGGCAACTGCCTTGTATCCGCAAATCAACTTTTCCCTTGTCTCTCTAATTGCAAGGTGATCCGCTTGAGGCAAATTAATAACGTCCTCGTAGGTCGGAGGTTTACCGTCTAACTCCTTGAGAACCTGGAAATCAGCCTGATTAGGATCTGAGTTGCCCGCAGCCTCAAGACCCATTAAAAGCTGTTCCTGTCTCCCATCAAGGAAGCCAATGGACGCTTTTACCTGAGTCCTGGGGAGCGTAATCTGCAATACGGGATCATCTTGTCCCTGTAGCGCCTTCGGGAGCGGAACAACCTCAAGTTCATCAAGATTCTTTTGGGTATGTATCGGTTCACCACATCGAGGACACACGTTATACAGGTGAAGCACGTTCCCATTGTTGAACTTGTAGTTTTCAACGCTAATCCACTCCTGGTCAGGTACTTTGAGGTCAAGTATCCCTTCTCTACCCGGCTCTTTCTTCCCGTCTATCGAGACAACGACACAAGCCAGAAAGTCAGGTATGACCTCAAAGACCTTTTTACCACGGCGAGCAAAAACCTTGTCAGCGTATCCGTCGCCTTCCTGTAGGACTATTGTTTTCCCAAAGGGTGTTTTGAAGCTGGTTTGCTGCTTCTTATACTCAATCACAAGTTACCTCTCAATTTTATAAGCGTACTTGATTTCGACTTCATCAATTACGTTTTTATCCCAGGCGTTTGAGACTTTATTGGAAGTCCCGTTGTCTGTGACAAAGCAGTAATAAAACTCAGTCGTTCTCACGTTTATGCCCGCATTATCCATCTCATATAAACTTGCGTTCCTAAAACATGCGGAAATCGGCATACCGTTACCGCTTTGTGCGTCCTGGCACTCAGTCATCCACTGGTAAAAGTAGAGTCCGCCTGATCCACTGTCAGGAACAACAAGTTTAAGAATCAATTTATCGAAGGTTAACCCACCGGGTTCAGGGAACGGGTGATTCTGCCCTGAGCCTTGGTGTTCGCGTACGGCGATCTTGGCCTTTCCGGGGTTACATTCCTGCACCCTGGCTGCCACGAGGCCATTAACCTCAAATCTGTATTTCCACTCTGCTATGGTGTTAAAACCGTAGTTGTCTTCAGCCATTGTGTTATCCCCTTATCTTACGTTCCAGCCAGACAGTTCATAAAGATCCTGGAACTGCTCAAA
>Ga0208495_1000120_pt1 | contig 44987 bp, 33 predicted proteins | sample CryBogmetaGMA14M_FD_184551 | JGI IMG/M metagenome (GOLD analysis project Ga0208495, IMG submission 184551) | Freshwater microbial communities from Crystal Bog, Wisconsin, USA - MA14M (SPAdes) | ecosystem: Environmental > Aquatic > Freshwater > Lake | place: Crystal Bog, Wisconsin, USA...
AGCCAGGATAAGGTTTTTGCCGATCTTGACAAATACCAGGTACTTGTCAGGTATTCAAAACTTACTGCAGATTCTGTTCACCTGTATAATAAAAAATACTTTTCCTCTCCCATCATGGGAAAGCTTATTGATAAAGTGCTGGTGGATGTGGATACAGAAAGGGCTTCCTATCCCCGTTTTTATTCTTACGATAAAGAGATCAGCATCAAGAACCTGTTCAACAACCTGGATTACATGGGGGGCTTTGCCATGGAAGGGGCCAGGGTTCTTGGCTCCGGGGAGCATAAACGGGATGCAAGGATAGTGGTTAAAAAAGGGGACGAGGAGTTTATGCAGATCAAAGCGCCGGTTTTTATGATCCATCCCGACAGGATCAACGCCGCCTCGGCCTCCATATCGATCTATCATGAAACCGATTCCATTTTCCATCCCGGCCTGGAGATGAAATATCTTGACGGCAGCAGGGAGCTCACTTTCACCAGGGATGAACAAGTGAAATCCATTACGCCCTGGTTCGATTCCTGGCATAAAATTGAAATATACTGTGAGCAGCTCAAGTGGATCATCAACCAGCCCAGGCTGAACTTCGAAATGATGAAAGGCCCGAATAAAGAAAGCAGGGCCATTTTTGAATCCACCAATTATTATTCAAGGGACCGCTACGACAGGCTGCAGGGAATAGATGAGATAAACATCCTGAACGTCATCAAGAGTTTCACCGACAAAACGAAATCAAAAAAAATCAGCCTCGATGATCTTACCCGCTACATGTCTAAACCCCGGGAACAGGTGGAAGTGCACCTGCTTAACCTGGCTAACCGCGGTTTCCTGGTTTATGACTATGAGGATAAAGTCGCCCTGGTAAAGGATAAGCTGTTCAACTATGTCAAGGCCAGGGATGGCAAGAAGGATTATGACGAAATCTTTTTTAATTCCAATGTGACCAATTCAAGTAATGCGATACTTGACCTGAATAACTTCGATCTGAAAATTCAGGGTGTAAAAAGTGTATTTATCAGTGATTCGCAGCATGTAGCCATCTATCCAAAAGGAGAGGAGTTGCTCGTGCGCAAGGATATGGACGTACTGTTCCATGGCAAGATAGAAGCCGGGCTCTTTGACTTCTACGGGAAAGACTGTTCCTTCGAATACAATAAATTCAAGCTTAACCTGCCCAACGTGGATTCTATGGTGTTTTACGTTCTCAGCAAGACCTGGGATCCGAAGGCAGGAAGGTTCCCGCTTGTTAAAGTCAAGACCTCACTCAGGCACCTGGCCGGGGACCTTGAGATCGACAAGCCGGATAATAAGGCGGGACTGAAAGCCCTGAAAGAATACCCGATCTTTCATAATAAGGACACCGCACAGGTTTATTATGACAAGAAGAATATCCAGAGAGGTGTGTATACAAAGGATAAGTTTTTCTTCGAGGTGGACCCCTTCACCATCCAGAGTATGGATGTTGTTCATACCGACAGCCTGAATTTCGGAGGGGCGCTTACATCTGCAGGTATATTTCCGAAAATAATCCAGCCGCTGAAAGTGCGTCCCGACTATTCACTTGGATTTGAAAAATCAACCGAAGCTGCAGGCCTGCCTGTTTACGGAGGGAAAGGGACCTTCATTTCAAAAATTGATCTCAGTGAACTGGGATTGAGAGGCGACGGCACACTGCTGTTTCTCAACTCCACCTCGCATTCATCTTCTTATCTCTTCCTGCCCGACTCGCTGAGGACGATCGCGAAGAATTTCGCGATGACTGAGCAGGTTGGTGATGTCGAATACCCGGCTGTATTGGCCGATTCGGTTAACCAGTTCTGGTTGCCATATAAAGATTCCATGGTAGTAGCCTCGATAAGGAAGGAAATGCATATTTATAATAACCAGTCGACTTTCGGAGGCTCGCTGGCCCTTACCCCCACGCTCCTCAGCGGTAAAGGCACCATAAAAATCAAAGATGCCGAAATGGACTCGAAGGGGTTCAGGTTCAAACGCAGGACTTTCGATGCCCTTATCGCGAATTTCCGTATCAAATCATATGACCTTAACGACCTTACCATCTCGACAAAGAACTACCAGACACATTTCGATTTCGACAAACGCAGGGGTGAATTCCGTTCGAATATAGGTATCTCAAAGGTTGAATTTCCTCTGAACAAGTATGTTTGTTCAATGGACCGCTTCGACTGGATGATAGATAACGAGGAGATCTCCCTGGCCAATGAGCAAAGCCGGAAGTCTATCCCTGATTCACTGAGCCTTACCCAACTGATCAATATAGGATATACGGGTTCGGAGTTCATCTCGGTGCACCCCCTGCAGGATTCTCTGAAATTTTTTGCAGCCAAGGCAAGGTATAACCTCAGGACGAATGTCATCAATGCCGAGGATGTAAGGATCATCAAAGTTGCCGATGCAGCTGTTTTTCCCGATTCAGGCAGTGTCAGGATTTTCCGGGATGCCCAGATGCAGACACTGAAACATGCAATCATCATTGCAAATACCAAATCGAAATTCCACCAGTTTTACCAGTCGGAAGTGTCTGTCGCCTCCAGGAAGATGTATACCGGCAGGGGGATGCTTGATTATGTTGACAGGGAAGGGAAACGGGAGAAAATTGAATTCAACAGCATACGGGTGGATTCCAGTGGCCAGACAGTGGCTAAAGGCATTGTTTCCGACTCGTCTTACTTTAATCTCAGTCCTGAGTTCCAGTTCAGGGGGGATGTCACGGTCGAAGCGGCGAGGAAGGAACTGAATTTTGACGGAGGCTTCCGCCCGATCTCAGAATGCCTGCATAAACTCAAACCGGAATGGATAAAGTTCAATGCCGATATCAATCCTTCGAAGATCATGATCCCGGTCGATGCACAGCCGGCCAATATGCTTGGTGAGAAGATGGCCCTTGCCCTTGAGTTCTCTACTACCGAAGCTGCAGTTTACCCTGCTTTCTTTCTCCGCAGGAACAGTTTCAGTGATTCAGCCATGGCAGTGTCATCAGGTATGTTGACTTATAATGTTACAACCACCGAATTCCGCATAGCCGATACGGCCAAACTCACCGACCTCTCCCTGCCGGGGAATTTTATTTCGCTTAACCAGACCCTCTGCAGGATGAGAGGCGACGGCAGGCTGTCTCTCGGTGTAAACGGAGGCCCCCTTGACCTTGAAGCATACGGTACCATGGATCATTACATGATCAATGATTCAACGAATGCACATATAGCTCTTTCAATGGATTTTCCTTTCTCGGATGATGCCATGCAGAAGATCAGCTCACAACTTACAAGCAGCAACCTGGCAGGGCTGACAATAGACAAGACACCTTTCAATGAAGCCCTTCAGCTTATCCTTGAACCGAAGGAAATGGAAAGGTTCAAGAACGAGCTTTCCCTTACCGGACGATTGCGCAAGTTTCCTGAGCAGCTTGAAAGAACGATCTTTTTCGGGGATGTCAATTTGCACTGGGACAGTACATCCAAATCCTGGCTTTCTTCGGGTCCCATCGGAATTGCAACAATCGGGAAGAGTCAGGTATACCGGTATGTGAACGGGATGATGGAATTTACCAAAAAGAGGAATGGCGATGATTTTACGATCTATCTCCAGCTGACGGGCCAGGACTGGTATTTTTTCAATTACAGGAACAACATCCTTCAGGCATTGTCATCCGACATTTCATACAACGATATGATTATCAATGCCAGAAAATCAAAAGCTGAGCAGAACAAAGCAAGTAAAAAAGCAAAAGGATTCAGTTATACCATATCCACAGAAAGGAAAAAAAGAGATTTCCTGAAAAAATTTGAGAAAACTGACGAATAATTAACTTTGCCCCCATGATCCCAGTCATTGTACAGGTCCTTCTAGCATATCTTCTCGGGTCCATCCCTTCTGCCGTTTGGGTGGGCAAGGTGTTTTACGGTATTGATGTAAGGCAGCACGGGAGCGGGAATGCCGGGGCAACGAATGTAATCAGGGTGCTTGGGTACAAGGCAGGCATCCCGGTAATGATGTTTGATGTGTTCAAAGGCTGGCTGGCTGTTTTTACAACCATAGTGTTCCCTTACTACAGCCTTTCGCCCGACCAGATCATCTATGTCAAAATCGGAGCGGCTGTTGCAGCCGGCCTCGGGCACGTTTTTCCTGTATTCGCAGGCTTCAGGGGCGGGAAAGGAGTCGGGACCATGGCAGGCGTAGGTATTGCATTGTTCCCATGGGCCTTGCTGATTGTTCTTGGTATTTTCATCATTGTGCTGGCAGTCTCCCGCTATGTCTCCCTTTCTTCATGTATTGCTGCGACAGCCTTTCCTTTTTTAGTCGTGTTTCTTTTTGGGGAACGGCATCCTGGCCTGGTCATTCTGTCGGTTTTTGTTGCGGTATTCGTGCTGTTCACCCACAGAACAAACATCAGGCGCCTGATGAAAGGGGAGGAGAAAAAATTCAATTTCAGGGGAGGGAATAAAAAGTGAAACTTTGACATGGTTCATCTTGTCGCCAAAAAGTAAAAAACGTATATTTACACCCACATTCATCCAAAAATAAAATACTATGAAATTCATCATTTCCAGTTCCTTGCTGTTAAAGAACCTGCAGGCAATCATTGGCGTGATAAACAGCAACAACACCTTGCCGATTCTTGATGATTTTTTATTTGACCTTAAAGAAGATCTGCTTACCATCACTACATCTGACCTCGAAACTACCATGAGCGTGACGGTAAAGCCTGATAAGTCGGAAGCTGATGGCTCGGTGGCTATTCCTGCCAAGATACTGGTTGACACTCTTAAAACCCTGCCTGATATTCCTGTTTCTTTTTCAATAGACCTGGGTACCCTACTGATCGAAATATCGGCCGGGGAAGGTAAATATAAAATGAGCGGGCACCGCAGCGACGAATACCCCCGGACTCCACCGCTGGAGGATCCTACATCCATCACTCTTCCATCCGGCATTTTATCCAAAGCCATTACCAAGACCATCTTTGCAACTGGTAACGATGAACTCAGGCTTGTTCTTTCGGGCGTGTTTTGCCAGCTCTCCACCGATGACATCACGTTTGTTGCCACCGATGCCCATAAGCTGGTGAGATATACACGTCTGGATGCCAAAGCTGCAAGCTCAGCCGCCTTCATCCTTCCAAAAAAACCACTCAACCTGTTGAAGAATATACTTGCAGCCCAGGATACCGAGGTAAACCTGGAATACAACCGTACGAATGCTTTCTTCTCATTTCTCAACATCAGCCTTATCTGCCGGCTTATCGATGGGAAATACCCTAATTATGAAGCGGTAATCCCAAAGGAAAATCCCAACCACATGGTTGTCGACAGGCTGTCGCTGCTGAATTCAATCAAGCGTGTATCTATTTTTGCAAACCAGTCGACCCACCAGGTAAGGTTTAAGATCACAGGTAAAGAATTGCTTCTGACCGCCGAGGATGTAGACTTTTCAAATGAAGGGAAGGAAAGACTCACCTGTTCATACGATGGAGAAGATCTTGAGATTGGCTTCAATTCTAAGTTCCTTATGGAAATGCTTGGCAATATTGATGCTGATGAAGTAAGAATGGAAATGTCGGGACCGAACAGGGCCGGGCTTCTTCTGCCTGCCAATGTTGAGAATAAAGAAGAAGATATTCTCATGCTGGTGATGCCTGTCATGCTGAATAAATAAAAAGAAAAATTTTTACATAAAAAAAGGCCGTCCTGCAGGACAGCCTTTTTTTTTGCATTCAAAGTAAGTCGGGATTATCCCCTTTTTACATTGATTGCTTTTTTTCCTCTTTTATCTTCTGTAACATCAAAAGAAACGACATCATCCTGTTTAATTTTGTCGATCAGACCGCTGACGTGTACAAAAATTTCCTGTTGGTTAGAGTCATCAACGATGAATCCGAAACCTTTTCTTTCATTGAAGAATTTAACTTTACCTGTAGACATAATAACAAATTTTAATTAAATAATCGCCAAAGTTACACAATTAATTATTTACTTTTACAAAAACATTTTTATGAAAGAGATCAGTTTAAACCTCGGTAATCTGAACGAAGTATTTCCCGACGAATTTACACAGGAACAAATAGCTAAGGGTAAGACCCTGTTTTTAAAAAGACTGGCAGAAGGTGCACATAAATTTTATTCCGGTAAGATTCAGACAGTTCCCAAAGCCCCGGTGCCCGGTTTTAACTGGTTCAACGTATGGTATACGCCAGGCGTTTCCAAAGTATCGACCGATATAAGGGACCGCAATGACAGTTCTTTTGAACTGACCAATCGTGGTAACCTGGTCGCTGTGGTGAGCGATTCCACAAGAGTTCTCGGCGACGGTGATTGCACACCCTCGGGAGGTCTGGGTGTTATGGAAGGCAAGGCATTCCTGATGAAATACCTGGGTGGTGTTGATGGCGTAGCACTTTGTATAGACAGCAAGGATGAGAACGGGAAAAATGACCCCGAAAGGATTATCCAATTTGTTAAAATGGTGCAGCATAGTTTCGGAGCAATAAACCTTGAAGATATTTCCCAGCCAAACTGCTATAGGGTATTAGATGTTTTGAGGGAAGAATGCGAGATCCCTGTTTGGCATGATGATGCCCAGGGCACAGCCTGTGTCACCCTCGCCGGAGTGATTAATTCTCTGAAACTTGCAGGAAAAAAGATAGGAGATGTGAGGATAGTTCTTAACGGAGCCGGAGCCTCAAACACAACGATTGCACGCTTATTGATCGCCGATGGTGCCGATCCGGCAAAGATGATTTTGTTCGATACGAAAGGAGCACTCCATGCCGACCGTAAGGATTGCGAATGTGATAAACGCTTTTACCGTAAGTGGGAATTATGCCAGTCGACCAACCCCGGGAAGATTCCAACCATTGAAGAAGCCATGAAAAATGCCGATGTGCTTATTTCCCTGTCGACACCAGGACCCGATGTGATCAAGCGGCCATGGATAAAGAGTATGGCTTCAAAGTCGGTGGTGTTCTGCTGTGCGAACCCCGTTCCTGAGATCTATCCTTATGCGGCCAAGGAAGAAGGCGCATTTATCGTGGCCACAGGGCGAGGCGATTTTCCCAACCAGGTGAATAATTCCATAGGTTTTCCGGGTATTTTAAAGGGTGCCTTGCTTGTAAGGGCTCGTAAAATAACCGACAATATGGCGATCAGGGCGGCACATTCCCTTGCAGATTATGCCGAGAGGAGAGGAATAAGCACTGAAGATATCGTTCCGAACATGGAAGAAGCCGGGGTATTCCCTCATGAGGCCGCCGATGTGGCTATGCAGGCTATTGCAGACGGCGTTGCACGTATTACAATGACCCGTGAAGAAGCTTTCGAAAAAGCTTCAAAAGATATCGAACATTCGCGCTCTCTCACCCGTTCATTAATGGATAACGGATTTATTGAACAACCCCCCATCGAAATGATCAAAGCCGCACTGAGCTGGGCGATAGAGCAGGTGAAATAACCGTGACTCGTGAATCGTGATCAGTGAACCGTAAGACGATTCACGGTTCGCGGTTCACGGCTTACGAAATACCAGAAGCCTGGCCCCATGAGGCAGAACCTTCATCGAAAAATGAGTCTGAACCATTCCGAGGTCTTTCTGGATCCATACATCACGCATCATCCATTTGCCTTTGATCCCGAGGTCTTCCAGTCTTACATCCACAGGAAGAGGATTCCCAGAGAGGTTGAAAAGACCGATTGCCTTTGATCCATCTTCAAGGTCCCTCACCCAGATCTGGTATTCATCTGTCTTCAAAGCCCGCCTTGCCTGTTTTCCCAGGGGGTCCTGGTTTATGGCAAGCACTTCGTCATTGGTAAGAAGGTTCAGTGTAAAGGCATCAAGCTGGGTGAGATCGCAACCGATTAGCAGAGGGGCAGCCAGTAGTGACCATAAACTGATATGGGTATACTGTTCATTTGGAGAAAGCCGGGTGTAATGGAGGTTAGGACCCCAGCCTACCCAGCCGACAACAAGCATATCGGGATCGTTCCACCTTCCCGGTGCAGAATAAAGTGAGCAGGAATCCTGTGAAAAGCCGATCCCCGACAGGCTTTCCCAGCTGTCTTCAATATCTCCCGTCGTCCTCCAGGAGTTTCCATCCACCTCATGCCCCCACTTCCACACATCTCCCATTCCATACTGGCAAAGGCTGTAATGAATATCCCGGTTAACTTTCCTAAGGTACTTCTTCATCTCCTGGTAGGGGAATTTTAACTGCCGGTCCGTCGGATTAGGAGCTATCCCTCCGTACGAGCACCAGTCGTATTTCAGGTAATCGATACCCCATTCGGCATAATGTTGCGCATCCTTTTCCTCGAAGGTGTAACTTCCTTCATAGCCTCCGCAAGTCCTGGGCCCCGGCGATGAATAGATGCCTACCTTAAGCCCCAGCGAATGGATGTAACTGCACATCTCCTTCATGTTAGGGAACTTGTAATTCGGAAGTATGTTCCCGCTCTTATCATGCGTATCCTCCCAACCGTCATCAATATTGATATAAGTCCACCCGTGATTTATCAACCCGCTGGCAACAAAAGCATCCCCTGCCAGCCTCACTTTTTTATCACTGACACTCAATCCCCATACATTCCAGCTGTTCCATCCCATGGGTGGCGTAAGGGAGATCAAATCCCCGCATTGTATCGTAAAATCACGTTCTGAGCATCCTGCAGCATTGGTGACTTTCAGTTTAACCTTGTATTCTCCTTTTTTTGATATTTCCCCCGTGATCATTCCATTGCCGGCATGCAGGTGCAGGCCTTCGGGAAGCCCTTCGGCACTGTATGTAAGAGGAGGTTCTCCCGTTGCAGCGATAGTGTAAAGGAAGGGAGACCTGGGATGAACCCCGAAAACCCTGGCGCCATTGATCCTGGGGGCCTTGCCGGGTGTAGGAGTGAGGATGTACGGCATCTCAAGCACTGCCTTAATTTCCTTCCCGGAGGAATACTCCTTGAAAATAAAAGTTATTGATGCAGGTACAGCATTGTCTTTTTTTATATTCACTGTATACTTCGTATGGACGCCGGGTGCCAGATTCAGCACGGTTTCCTGTTTGAAAAGTTCAAGTAAGTTGTCGCATCGGTTAGCCGTGACAGCAAGATTACCGCGGAATTCTTCCCTGGAAGAGATGTTATAAACCTCGAATTGCTTGCTGATCATGGTGTCACCCGAAAAGGTAAAACCACTCTGGCTGAAGTCAAACATGACATGATCGGAAAGATCGATCATGCTTATCTCGAAAGGGCTTGAAAACATTCCGCCTGCCCCGCCCGAATCATATGCCCTTACGGCAATAACATTCTCCTTATCCCAAAGTATACGGGGATCACTGGCAGCGAGGGTGTACCTCCTGGGGGTGTACCACTGGCTTGGACCCTTGAAAAAATCGGGTCTGGGCTCGGTCTTGCCTGCAATGGTTTTACCGTTTTCGCCTACCAGTTCACCGTTCAGGAAAACCTGGTCATAATCATCGATCTTGCCGAGTTTTATCTGAAGGCTGTCTTTTATAAAAGCATTGTCGATCATAGAATGAGGGATCACGACTTTGAATCGGTACCATGCAAAGCCGTCAAGGTTCTTATAACCCTGGTGCTCCCATACGTCGGTCGGTTTGATGGATTCCCATTTTGAATCATCAAATGAAGCAACTGACCACGCAATATCATCCCCGGAATGAAATTTCCAGAGACCGGAAATGTCGATTTTATTAACAGGAGCAGTCCTCTGGCAGGAGAGCATGCTTAACAATATCGCTGCAACGAGCCCAATTTTTAAACTCTTCATGATAAAGGATTTTATCAGGGTGAAACCATAACGTGTTCTCAAAAATAGTGATTATTCAAATCGTTATATGCGAACGAACGATGTATTTGATTAATTTTGCAATATCTTTTCCTTTATAAATTTTTTATCACTTCGGATGAGAACGCTGTTAAAAAATACGATTGCCCTGCTGCTCCTGCTTCCATTATTGGCCGGAACGCTTGGTATTTCCGCAAAGCAGCATCGTTGTTCATCAAGTAATAAAACCAGTATTAAGCTCTTTCCTGAACTTACAGGGCAGTCAGCCGGATGCTGCTGCTCAGGCCAGGAAATGCCTTCAGCTTCCGGCACACTGCCTGTGGATGAAAACCTTGATTCCCAGGATTGCTGCAAAACCATCCACCTTTATTTAAAGACTTCTTTTCAGACAACCCGGGACCAGGCTGAAGCATTGTGCATCCCCGGATTCACTGATGTCTGCTTCGACAGGCCTGCTGACCTGGATTTGAAAAATACCAAAGATCTGAAGATTCCCGTTTTTTTTACTGATACAGGGCCGCCTTTGACAGGCCGCCAGAGAGTCATCAGTTTTCACCAGCCCAAAATTCCCTGCCCTGCAAGCTGCATAAGCTAAACCGGGGCTGGTTCTTCCATCTTGTTCACTGATCGTTGAATTGCCCTGACCGGGACTTGATATGCCATGACGGTGTGTTATACCCGCTTTATCATCCGCAGTCATTCCAAAAATAATTAACGATCAGATCATGAACAAAAGTTCAATGAACAAAATACCGCTGATACTCCTTTTTCTGTTTTTCTTTATCAGGACTGCTTTTTCCCAGAACGTATCGGGCTTTGTATATGAAAAGTCAGGCGGTGGTAAGCAGGGCGCCCTTACCGGTGTCAATGTATACTGGGCTGGAACTACAACGGGAACCGTTACCGATGAGAACGGGAAATTCAGGCTGGCAAGGGTCCCGGGAGGAAATTCAAAACTCGTGGTAAGCCTGCTGGGCTACCGGCGCGATACTATACAGGTCCTGAAAGACAAGGCAAAACTGAATATAGAGATGCAGGCAGGCGACCGCCAGCTGTCGGAAGTCGAAATAAAAGCAAGGCAGGATAATTCGTTTGTGTCGAAAATGAAGACCCAGGCTACCACGGTTATTAATATTGGTGAACTGCAAAGGGCAGCCTGCTGCAACCTTGCCGAAAGCTTTGAGACCAATGCCTCGGTGGATGTTTCATACAGCGATGCCGTTTCAGGAGCAAGGCAGATACAGCTGCTGGGTCTCAGCGGGATCTATAGCCAGATCATGGCCGAAAATGTTCCCCTGATCAGGGGCCTGGCAACACCCTATGGCCTCAATTATGTTCCCGGGCCGTGGATGGAGTCTATCCAGGTGGCCAAAGGCACGTCATCGGTTGTTCAGGGTTATGAATCCATAACCGGGCAGATCAATGTGGAATACAAGAAACCCGAAAACGCCGAGAAGCTTTACCTGAATGTATATGGAAACAGCAACCTGAGGTTTGAAGCCAATGCCAGCAGTGCCATAAAGATCACTGATAAGCTGAGCACTTCGCTGCTGGTGCATGCCGATGATTTCAGGTATAAATTCGACCGGAACGGCGATGGGTTCATGGACCTGCCGAAACTTACCAATATTAACCTGTTTAACCGATGGGATTTTATCAACCCCGGGAAATGGGTATCAAGACTGGGAGTAAAATACCTGTATGAGGACAGGAACGGGGGTCAGATGGATTTTGATAAAAGTACCTGGAATACCGACACCACGGGTATCACGAACGATACGAAGAAATACGGGATAGGGATCAGGACGAACCGTTTTGAGGCATTCTGGAAAAACGGGGTGTTCTTCAAAGGAGCCGCCCAGTCAAGCCTCGGTCTCATCCTGTCCTTTATCAATCATCAGCAGGATGCTTTTTACGGGATCAATCTCTACCATGGGCATGAGCAGAATTTCAATGCCAACCTCATCTATACTGCCCAGTTCGATGGTGAAAAGCATAAGATCTCTGCAGGTGCTAGCGGTTTCACCGACAACTATTCCGAGAATTACGTACAGACCAGGCTGGCCTACCGTTACCAGTACCTGCCTGATACCGTCGCCCCGACCTATGCTGATAAATTCACCCTGGTGAACGATTCGGTGTATACCTATGTGATGGATCGCAGGGAATGGGCGGCAGGAGGTTTCTTTGAATACACATTCAACCTGAAGGATAAGTTCACCCTGATCGCAGGGGCAAGAGGTGATTACAACAACCGCTGGGGATTCCTGTTCACACCCAGGCTGCATATGAGGGTGACCCTGGCTAAAGGGCTTGCGTTGCGCGGTTCTGTCGGGAAAGGATACCGCTCGCCAAACCTGCTGGCCGAAAATTCTCCCATGCTCATCAGTCAGAGGGTGCTGTATTTTGCCCCCGGCCTTACCAATGAGGAAGCCTGGAATTTCGGGCTTAGCCTTACCTGGGATTTCAACCTCTTCGGCCGTAAGGCGGAATTTACGGTCGATGGTTACCGCACCAGTTTTGTGAAACAGACCGTGGTTGACCAGGACAGCCTGCCCACTGCAGTCTTTTTTTACAATCTCAATGGGCAGTCATATGCCAATGTAGTTCAGGCCCAGTTCAGTTTCCAGCCGCTGAAGCAATTCACGGTGCTGGCTGCTTTCAGGTATAATGATGTAAAGGTGACCGAAGGCAGCAGGCTTGTAAAGAAAGCCCTGGTGAACCAGTACAAGGCCTTGCTTACGCTTTCATATGCAACCCGTTTTGAAAAGTGGAAGTTCGACCTGACAGGCCAGCTTAACGGGCCTTCTCGTCTCCCTGATACGAAAAAAATGCCGGCAGTGCTGCAGTTGCCTGATAACTCGCCGGTCTGGTTCAACCTCCTTGCGCAGGTAACAAAAAAATTCAGGAACTTTGAGATTTACGTCGGTGGGGAAAATCTGCTGAATGTGAGGCAGGATAACCCCATCGTGGAATATTTCAAACCATACCATACCCATTTCGATGCTTCCATGGCCTGGGGGCCGGTAGTCGGGATCACAGGGTATGCGGGGATAAGGCTGACGATAAAGTGAAAGGCGAAATAAAAGCGTTGGGCGCAGCCCAAATGAGCACGCAACTGAAATAAGCAATTGATGCGAATAAAGACGAAAAGCGAAATGAGCATACGACTGAAATTAACAAGTGTTGCGAATAATAATCGAACAACGAATTTAGAATTGTAAAGTAATTCATCACTCATCATTAATCAACCAATAACCAATACATTAAATCATGAAAACAAAAAATGTAATTCTGAGCAGTATGGTGCTGTTTGCACTGATTCTGGTTTCGGCTGCAGCTTTCAGCCAGGATAAAAAAGCAGAAACGATCAAGATCAAGACCTCGGCTGTATGCGATATGTGCAAAGACCGCATTGAGAAGAGCCTGGCTTTTGAGAAAGGTGTGAAAACAGCCGTACTGGATGTTGACACGAAGATCGTCACCATTACCTATAACCCGACCAAGACCACACCCGATGACCTTCGCAAGGCCATTTCCAAGCTCGGGTACGATGCGGATAATGTTGCAAAGGATAAGGCAGCCTTTGCGAAACTCCCAGCCTGTTGCAAGAAAGAAACAGGTAAGTAATTAAAAAAAATCGGGCCGCAAGTGACAACTTGCGGCCCGATTTTTTTAATGGTAGTCTAAAGGTTATTTTTTCTTTGCAACCTTTTTGGCAGGTTTTGCAGGGGCTTTCTTTGCCTTTGCAGCGGGTTTTTCAGCTGCGCGGGCTTTCATGTCCTTGATATAGGCATGAGCTGCGGCAAGACGTGCAATAGGAACGCGGAACGGTGAACAGCTTACATAGCTGAAACCAAGCGAGTAACAAAATTCAACCGATGAGGGTTCTCCGCCATGCTCTCCGCAGATACCGATCTTCAGGTCCTTGCGTGCACTGCGTCCTTTGTCAACGGCTATTTTCATCAGCTGGCCTACACCTTCGCGGTCAAGAACATTGAACGGATCAACAGGAAGGATCTTCTTGTCGATGTATTCGGGAAGGAAACTGCCGATGTCATCACGGCTGAAGCCAAAACTCATCTGGGTCAGGTCGTTGGTACCGAACGAGAAGAACTGCGCAATGCCGGCGATCTTGTCGGCAGTGAGGGCAGCCCTCGGGATCTCGATCATGGTGCCGATGAGGTGAGGTATTTCCTTCATCTTGAACTTGGCCAGAACTTCCTGGTAAACCGTTGCGATGATTGAATACTGGTCTTTCAACTCAGTATCCACGCAGGTTACGGGGATCATGATTTCAGGGAAAGGTTTCTTCTTCTCCTTCATCAGCTCGGCAGTGGCTTCGAAAATAGCCCTTACCTGCATCTCGGTAATCTCGGGATAGGTGATGCCGAGGCGTACGCCGCGGTGTCCCATCATGGGGTTGGTTTCATGAAGTGCATTGGCACGCTTGTCGAATTCCTCCATTGAGATCTTCAGGCTATCGGCGATCTGCTTCCTGCTTTCAGGATTCTGGGGGATGAACTCGTGGAGAGGGGGATCCAGGGTACGGATGGTAACAGGATACCCGTCCATGGCTGCCATGGTCTGCTTGATATCTTCCTTTACATACGGGAAAAGCTCGTTCAATGCCTTGCGCCTTTCTTCCACGCTCTTCGAGGCGATCATTTTGCGAAGGATGAACAGGGGCTTCTCTGCATTCTTTCCATAGAACATATGCTCGGTACGGAACAGCCCGATACCTTCAGCTCCGAAAGCACGTGCCTTGGCGGCATCGTCGGGAGTGTCGGCATTCGTGCGCACCTTCATGGTACGTGTTGCGTCGCAGAGTTTCATGAATTTCTGGAAATCGGGGTTCTCCTCGGCAGCCTTGATCATATTGATGGCGCCATTATAGATGTAGCCCTTTGATCCGTTCAGCGAAATATAATCACCTTCTTTTAGGGTGATATTGTCGATTTTCATCGTCTTTTTTGAAGCTTCGATCTTCAGGGTGCCTGCACCAACGATGCAGCATTTGCCCCAACCGCGGGCCACAAGGGCTGCGTGAGAGGTCATGCCTCCGCGGGCCGTAAGGATAGCCTCAGCAGAGCGCATCCCTTCGATATCTTCGGGATTGGTTTCTTCACGGACCAGGATCACGGTCTTGCCTTTCTTTGCCCATGCCACAGCTTCTTCGGAAGTGAATACGATTTGTCCGGAAGCTCCGCCGGGGCCTGCGGGCAGACCTTTTGCAACAGGTTTGGTTCTCTTCTCAGCTGCAGGGTCAAGGATAGGATGCAGAAGTTCGTCAAGCTGCGAAGGCTCAACGCGCAATACTGCCTCTTCGCGGGTGATCAGCTTATCGGCATACATGTCGAGGGCCATCTTTACAGCGGCCGGACCGTTACGTTTACCAACGCGGCACTGAAGCATGTAAAGCTTGCCATCCTGTATGGTAAATTCGATGTCGAGCATATTGCGGTAATGCTTCTCGAGTTTCTTCTGGATAGCATCCAGTTCTTTATAAACAACCTTCATTGAAGTTTCCAGTGAAGGAAGGTGGCGGGTGTGCTCATTCTTGCCGATCTCATTGATGGGATTCGGTGTACGGATACCTGCAACCACGTCTTCTCCCTGTGCATTCGGCAGCCATTCTCCGTAGAAATAGTTCTCGCCTGTTGCAGGGTTACGTGTAAAAGCTACACCTGTAGCGGAAGTGTCGCCCATATTGCCGAATACCATGGACTGCACATTGACAGCGGTTCCCCATGAATCGGGAATACCTTCAAAACGGCGGTATGAGATGGCGCGTTTGCCGTTCCAGCTCTGGAATACGGCTCCAACCGCTCCCCACAACTGTTCCATTGCATCTTCAGGGAAAGGCTTGCCTAAAACTTCCTTTACCTTCTTCTTGTAAATTTCAATAAGCTTTTTCAGGTCGTCAGCAGTAAGGTCAGTATCGCTCTTGGCCTTCTTGGCTTCCTTCATCCTGTGAAGTTCGCGCTCAAGCTGAACCCTTACACCCATGCCTTCTTTCGGTTCAATACCGGCTGCTTTTTCCATAACCACGTCAGAATACATCTGGATGAGGCGGCGCTGTGAATCATATACGAACCTGGGGTTCTTGGTCTTTTTGATGAGAGCTTCGCGGGTGATATCGTTCAAACCTACGTTCAGAACGGTTTCCATCATGCCCGGCATAGAAGCGCGTGCTCCGGAACGAACCGAAACAAGCAACGGATTGGTCTTGTCGCCAAAAATGGCTCCCATTTCCTTCTCAGTCCTCTTGAGTGCATCAAGTACCTGTTTTTTCAATTCTTTCGGGTAGCTCCTCTTGTTGTCGTAGTAAGCTGTGCATACTTCGGTCGAGAGTGTGAAACCTGCCGGTACCGGCAATCCGATGTTCACCATCTCGGCAAGGTTTGCACCCTTGCCACCGAGCAGATTCTTCATGTTGGAATCGCCTTCGGCATTCTTACCGCCAAAGTAATACACGTAATTCTTTTCTTTCACTGATTTAGCCATAGTTTTATAGTTTTTAAAAAGGATTTTTTACTCAAAAACTGAACCTGCAAAATTACAAGAAAATTCGACTTAAAGAATTAATGCTCAGGGAAAATTCAAGGTATTTTAATCTCTCCCGCTGAATCCCCCGCCCTTGGGGAGGAACCCTGGTCCAGAGCTCTGCTATGGGGTTAATAACGAATTTATTGACTGCGGATGAGATCGCGGTGGGTTCCCTGCAGGTTCCTAATATTCGAGCTTCCCCATATTGTCCATATTCCATAAAATCCAGTCCTGTCTCGATCGCAGATAAGGAGTGGGAAACCTTGGATCCCATTTCTGGGGATTAGGCAGCAGAGCTGCGATCATTGCAGATTCAGAACGGGATAGTGAAATTGCATGCTTGCTGTAATACGTAAGCGAAGTTTCTTCAGCCCCGTAAATCCCTTTCCCAGTCTCAATCACATTCAGGTAAACCTCCATAATTCGTTTCTTGCCCCATATTACTTCGATCAGGAAAGTGAAATATACCTCAAGCCCCTTCCTGACCCAGGAACGCTGGGGCCAGAGGAAAACATTTTTAGCAGTTTGCTGGGAGATTGTGCTTGCACCCCTGATCTTCATTCCCTTATGTGCTTTATTATATTCCTTGGCCTTGTCGATAGCTTCCAGGTCAAACCCATGATGCTCCAAAAAACGGTTGTCCTCGGAAGCCACCACGGCAAGCTGAAGCGAAGGGGAGATGCTGTCGAGCCCAACCCAGTCCTTCTTTATCTTCAGCGCCTGTCCCGAAAAATTCTGCTCGGCAAGCCTGATCACCATCAGCGGTGTGACAGGCGGATTCACGAATTTATACAGCAAGGCACAGAAAGTCGAGGTGGCAATAAATGCCAGGAAAATGTATAAAATCACCTTCAGGATTTTCTTAACCAGCTGCCACATATTTATTTCGCTTTTCGCTTTTATTCGCACCAATTGCTCATTTCATTTGAGTGCTCATTTCGCCTTCGGCGAACGCTTTTATTTCGCTTTTCGCTACTTCGCTACTTATCATACTTCCCCTTCCACACCCAGTACAGGTTCTTTTTCCCGTCCTTCACCAGGTTATATAGTGACCCTGCCCAGTAATTTCTTATTCCTATGCCTCCCGCTTTCTCCACCACCGGTTCGCAAAGCATCACATCCTTGTCTTTCAGCCTAAAAACCACTACAACATAAGATGCCAGTTCGGTTGTTTTATTTAGGGCATTTGCGATGATCACAATCGCAAGACCTTCTTTACCGGAAATCTCATACTTCCCTATAATTTTCCTGATATTTTCGGGGCTGAATTTGCTTTCGGTGACCCCTTTAATCTTCTCGGGGTCAGTAGCGGCATTCAGGGCTGTTATCATGCTTATATCCGGGACCAGGCCTGAAAGCATGAACATCCCTTTGAAATCAAATTTTGACGGCTCATTCAGAACGAGAGCGTTCCAGGCCGGGAAATATTTATCCCTGATCTCTGCCGGGTTGTATGCGCCGGCATCCTTGAACTGGGTGAATTCTCCAATGAGTTTTACATTAGAGTAATCTATCCCCAGCCAGCTAACCTGGCCTGCCTTATCATTGAAGAAATCCTGGATGGACTGTGCCTGGCAGGTGATGCCTGCAAAAACAATGCAGAATACTATCAACGGTTTCATTTCTTGTTTTTGTTTTAAAATTACAGATTTACAGCCTAGCCTGCATCTTTTTTTTATTAACAACCTCAGGCCGTGAAGCGTGAATCGTGAATCGTGAACCGTGAAGCGTGAATCGTGAATCGTGAATCGTGAACCGTGGACCGTGGACCCTAATTTGTACATTGTACATGGTACATTGTACATTGTACATCAGCCCCACGTCCTATTGTCCTTGCAATTCCGGCCGGTTTTCGTAATTTTGCTGTGAATTCCCTAACAAAATAAACTATGAGCAACTACATCGGCATCAGGCACGAGGATAAATACGAACATGAACGTCGCGCCCCGCTAACTCCAAAACATGTTGCAAGGCTTGTCAAGCAGAAAAAACTTGATTTTGTCGTCGAGACTTCATCAAAACGAATATTCACCGATGCTGAATATGTCGATGCCGGAGCAACAATTTGTGATAATCTGAACGATTGTTCAGTGATCTTCGGGGTGAAAGAGATCCCCGAACATTACTTTGAACCCGAAAAAACCTATGTCTTTTTTGCCCATGTTATCAAGGGGCAGAGTCATAATATGCCCATGCTGAAACGCATGATGGAGCTTAAATGCAACCTCATCGAGTATGAGAAAGTTGTGGATGAACAGGGGAAACGCCTTATTTTCTTCGGACGGTATGCGGGTATGGCCGGGATGATCAACTCGTTCTGGGCCCTGGGCCAGAGGCTTAAACAGTTTGGTTACCATACCGAGCTTGAGAAAATAAAACAGGCCCATCAGTATGCCTCGCTTAAAGAAGCCAAGGATGCAGTTTCCTATGTAGGAGAACTCATAGCCGAGATCGGGATCAATCCTGTATTCCGTCCGTTCGTGATAGGATTTACCGGGTATGGTAACGTTTCACAGGGCGCCCAGGAAGTTTGCGGGCTTCTCCCGGTAAAAGAGATTTCAGCGGAAAAGCTGCTGGGACTTCATAAACGTATACAGGTCCCGAATAATGTGGTGTATAAGGTGGTGTTCAAGGAAGAAGATCTTTATGAAAATATTCATGGCCATCCCTTCGACCTGTATGAATATATGCATAATCCCCAGGATTTCAGGAGCAAATTTGAACAATATATCCCTCACCTGTCCATGCTTATCAACTGCATTTACTGGGATAAAAAGTACCCCAGGCTGATCACGAAGGATTACCTTGAAAAGCAGTTTCAGAAAGGCAAGCCAAAACTCACCGTGATAGGTGATATAAGTTGCGATGTAGAAGGGTCTGTGGAATGTACCATGCATTCCACCGTGATCTCCGATCCTGTATTTGTTTATGATCCTTTGAAACGAAGTGCAAGCATGGGCTTTGATGGAGATGGAATGCTGGTGATGGCGGTGGATATTCTCCCGGCTGAATTGCCCGGGGATTCCTCCGACGGCTTTGCCGATGCCCTGGTAAATTTCGTGAAACCTATTGCCGATGCCGATTTTGATGAACCGTTCGAAGACCTAGACCTTCCGCGTGCCATCAAAAAAGCATTGATCCTCCACAAAGGTGAACTCACCCCTGAATATAAGTACCTGGAAGAATTCTTAAGTACCCCCTAATTTGTACATTGTACATTGTACATTGCATATTAAACGTTCCACTCTAATATAAACTAAGATGTCTCAAAAAATTCTCATCCTCGGTGCCGGGCTGGTAGCACGGCCAATCATAAAACACCTCCTGTCAAAAGGGTATTCAGTGACTGTTGCCTCCAACACACCCGACCGCGCATTACTGTTGGTCGGTGGCCATCCCGCGGGGAATGCTGTTTTGTGGGATGCTTCAGATGAAACCTCCCTGGATCATCTTATTAAAGAACATGATATTACGGTTAGCCTGTTGCCATATGCTTTTCACGTAATGGTGGCACGCCACTGCATCTCCCACAAGAAAAATATGGTGACAACATCTTATGTGAAGCCCGAAATGCATGAACTGGATGCCAAAGCCAGGGAAGCCGGGGTAATTATCCTGAATGAGATCGGCCTCGACCCCGGCGTTGACCATATGTCGGCGATGAGGATCATTGATCATATTCATGAAAAAGGGGGAGCGGTTCTTGAGTTTCACAGTATCTGCGGAGCATTGCCGGCACCTGAAGCTGCCGATAATCCTTTTAAATACAAATTTTCGTGGAGTCCCAAAGGCGTTGTCATGGCCGGGAATAATGATGCGTTGTTCCTAAGGCATGGCAAAACGGTAAGCGTACCTACCGGCGATCTTTTTAAAGATCCTTTTATGGTGGATTTTCCTGAAGTCGGCCATCTTGAAGTCTATCCAAACCGTGATTCCCTTGCCTATAAGGAGATTTACGGCATACCTGAAGCACAAACAGTATACAGGGGCACGTTCCGCTTCACCGGATGGTGCGAGACGCTGAATGTCATCAAGCGTCTTGGCCTTATTTCATACGACAAATTTGATATGAGCGGCATGACCTATGCCGGGATGATGCGGAGGCAAATCAATGAATTGAATAGTCGAACAACGAATAATGAATTACGAATTACATCCGGCGAAGCCGTAATGAACTTAAACGAAATAAGCAATTTCGTAAATTATCAAAAAGCGAAGTTAAGAAGTGAAATTGCAGATGCTCTCGGAATCTCAGGAGATTCCCATGCCCTGGATGCATTGGAATGGCTCGGGCTTTTTGATGAGGTACCCATGAACCGCAAAACAGACAGCACCTTTGAAGTTGTTTCAGACCTGATGATATCAAAAATGGGACTGGGTGATCATGAAAGGGATATGGTGGTCATGCAGCATACTTTTCTTGCAGCATATTCCGATGGTCGCAAGGAAGTTATACGTTCCCGCATGCTTGACTTCGGTTCACCTTCAACCGACACTTCCATCGCCCGCACAGTCGCCTTGCCTGCCGCTATCGCAGTCGAGATGATCCTAAAGGGTGAGATACGTGAGACCGGCGTGCACATTCCGGTCATCCCGGCAATTTATAATCCCGTGCTGAATGCACTTGAAGCCCTGGGCATCAAAATGAACGAGGAATTCGGTCTTCCGGTTTCCGAAAACATCAAATGATCAAAATTTAAAACATGTCCAAATTCATCGCCATATTCATCCTTATCATAGTTATTTATGTTGTGATCAGCATGCGCAAAAAACCGGGAAACACTTCTGCAGGGAATGGTGATACCGGGAAAAGCCCTGGCGCGGATGTTCCTCCTTCCAAAAAGGGAACTTTCAGGTCGGCTTCAGCCGGAGGTTACAGCAAGTGGGTAGGGGGTGGACTAGGCTGGGTGTTCGGAGGCCCGATGGGAGGGATACTCGGTTTTGCACTTGGGTCCATGTTCGAAGGGATGAACGCGGGGACTTATTCATACCGGGGCACACCCAGGGGAGATTTTTCAATGAGCCTTCTGGTGTTATCAGCCGCTGTTATGAAAGCCGATGATAAGATCGTAAAATCGGAGCTGGATTATGTACGGGGATTTCTCATCCGCCAGTTTGGAGAAGAAGAAGGTTCACGCCTGATCCTGATGCTGAGGGAGATCCTGAAACAGGAGATAAAGGTTCAGGAAGTGAGCTCACAGGTAGGGCAGTATATGGATTATTCCTCCAAGCTTACCCTGCTTCATTTCCTCTTTGGAATTGCTGCGGCCGACGGAGAATTCCATCCCGATGAGGTTTCGATGATAGGCACGATAGCAGGTTATATGGGTATCAGCAACCAGGACTTTTCATCAGTAAAAGCCATGTTTGTCAAGGATTCCAACTGGGCTTACACTGTGCTGGAGATTTCAAGGGATGCCAGTGATGATGAGGTCAAGAAAGCCTACCGGGAAATGGCAAAAAAGCATCATCCCGATATGGTCGCCCAGCTGGGGGAAGATATAAAACGGGATGCAACAGAGAAATTTCAGAAGATCAATGCTGCCTACGAGGAGATTAAAAAACAAAGGTTTATGAACTGAAACTGTTCAATTCAATGAACAGCGTTTATCCTGTCAAGATCCTCAAAAGAAATATCCATTAACTCGTAATCCTTCCAGCCTGTAAAATCGTAATGCCACCATTCACTGGTGTATACGGTAAACCCGTGTTTCAGCATGATGTCGATCAGCAACTTCCTGTTCTGCTTTGCCTTTAGCGTTATTCTCTCGTATGATGCCCCTGCTTTCACTGTAAAATCATCAAAAGGAGTCGGCATCTCAAGCTCCCTGCCGGTTTTCAGATCGATCAGGGTGAGGTCAATCGCACACCCCCTGTTATGCCGTGAACCGCTTACAGGCGAGGCCACATAGGCCGTGTCGTGAATGAGATCCCAGAACTGCAGCGTCGCTGCATAAGGCCTGTAGGCATCGAAAATCTTAAGCCCGAGGCCCTGCATTGATAACTCCGCCCCGACAGAGGCAAGAGCCAAAGCTACTTTAAGCCTGGCAAAGGCCCTGGCCGAAGTGTAGACTTTTTTATGAGTAAAATTGTTACTCGTTGCATACCTGATATCCAGGACTATTCCGCTGACAAACTTGCTGATATCCACCAGTTTCTTCAGGCTGTCCGATTTGATCATCTGTGAATAAATCACCGGATCCGCAATAATATTCAGTTTATATGGGTTTTTCCTGCTTACCTGGGCGCTTAGTCCGGGAATGAGCAGGAGAAAAATAAAGACTGAAGCAAGTCTTGTTCGTTTCATGAAATAATCTTTCTTTTGTATTTCTTCGTGGACTGCGGATTTCTTCTTCCCAAAGTTCTGAAATTTTTATTAAAGCAAGACTATGAACGGACTTTTGTTTACACCCTGCCACGTTGGCCCCCTGGAACTCAGGAACCGCTCGATACGGTCAGCTGCGTTTGAAGGAATGAGCCCGGGCCACCTGGTCTCGGATGACCTCCTTGATTACCACCGTTCGGTTGCCGAAGGTGGAATTGGTATGACCACTGTGGCTTATGCTGCCGTATCACAAAGCGGACTCTCTTTTCCACACCAGCTGTGGCTGAGAAAAGAGGCAATCCCCGGCCTGAAAAAACTTACTTCTGCAGTTCACCATACCGGTGCTGCCGCAGGGATACAGTTAGGCCACTGCGGGCAGATGGCTAAAACTTCGGTGAGCGGGAAATGTTTTTCCCCTTCGGGAGGTTTCAACCTGTACGGCCCTACCTGGCCTGTACAGATGAAAATTTCGGATATCCGCGAAGTGGTCGGTGATTTCGGCAGGGCGGTCAACCTGGCCAGGGAAAGTGGTTTCGACGCGGTGGAAGTGCATGCAGGCCATGGTTACCTCATCAGCCAGTTCCTCTCACAGCATACCAACAGCCGAAAAGATGAGTACGGTGGAAGTTTTTCTAACCGCAGCCGCTTCATGAAAGAAGTCATTGATGAAGTGATGAAAGCTGCCGGCTCCGACATGGCTGTACTTGTAAAAATGAACCTCCGCGATGGATTTAAAGGCGGGATGGAAGCTGAAGAATCCCTTGAAGTTGCAAAAGCGCTGGAAACGGCTGGGGTACACGCCCTGGTGCTCAGTGGTGGATTTGTAAGCAGGGCGCCTATGTATGTCATGAGGGGAAGAATGCCGGTAAAGGTCATGGCCCATTACATGCATGAGAAATGGATGAGGCCCTTTGTAAGCTGGTTCGGAGACCTGCTGATGAAACCTGAGCCTTTCAGTGAAGCCTATTTCCTTGATGATGCCCGTAAAATAAGGCAAAACGTCAAACTGCCCCTGGTTTATGTGGGGGGTATGGTCTCGAAGGCAGGCATCGAAAAGGTGCTGGGCGAGGGATTTGAATTTGTTCAGATCGCCCGTGCCCTGATCCACGACCCGGCGTTTATCAATAAATTAAAAGCCGGAGAACTTACGGTCTCCGGCTGTAAACACGCGAATTACTGCATCGCGGTGATGTACTCGGGAAAAATGGCCTGTTACCAGGCCGATAAAGAACACTCAGCTCAATGGATCAAATACCTTGAAGTCTGAGTAACTTATTGTGTCTTTACAATCCTGCTGACTTCTCCTGAACTGCCTTTTCCTGTCCTTACAAAATAAACTCCATCAGGTAATCTGCTTACATCAACAGTAGCAGGGCTTCCCGAAATTGTTACAGGCCCGAAGACCTTCATTCCGCTTATGTTATAAATGCTGACTTCCGTTTCGGATGTCTTTAACGACTCCGATGCTACCCAAAACTTTGAGATTACCGGATTGGGATAGATCAGGAAGAGCGGGGCAGCCTGGTCGCTGAGGCCCGTAGTGGAAGCGGCCTGGGTGACCATAACAGTCTGGTCAGCCACTCCTGAAGCAGTAACGGTTATCATTGTTGTTCGTATGGCATGCGTAGTGTTCTCAGTGTATGTTGCTGTGATGGTCCCGTTCCCTGTCCCCGACGGGGTGCAGGTGCACCATGTCATATCGCAGCTGGCGTTCCAGCTGGTGTTTGAAGTAACGGTGAAACTCGTATTTCCTGCAGCAGACGATACGTTCTGGTTTGCAGGGGCTACAGCAAGGGTGTTATTGGGGCTCGCAGCAGTGAAAGAACCAACCATTCCCATTGAAGCATGAGGCGTGCAAACATAATTAAATACCCCGGCAACCGTGACTGCATATGAATAAGTCTGGTTGGATGAATTGATGAGGTGATCCCAGCTGGCAGCTCCCGCAGGAATTGTTCCTGATGTTGTGGTATGTGATCCGGCGACCCACACCCATTTCACGGTATCACCCACAGTAACGTTAAGGTTTGCAGGGTTAAAATAGTAATTTCCGACAAGGACCGTATGCGTGGTGGCATGCGAAGGAATGGTAAAAAATGTTCCCGCCAGAAATATCATGGCGAAGAGAAAGTATATCCTGGTTTTCATATCATGCATTTAAGTATTATTTAGACTAATTAAATGCAAATATAATAACAAAAACTTCAACTTGTTAAGAATCTTTATAAATAAGTTATAAGGAATAATTCCCCCCGGCACTAAATTGGTTATTTTTGAAGGGTAATCATCTGCCGTTAAACAAGAAGCAATATGACAAAGAACCGCATGGAAGCATTCAGCGATGGTGTCCTCGCCATCATTATAACCATCATGGTACTTGAACTGAGGCCGCCAGTAAAAACAGATTTCAGTTCGCTTATTCCAATGATCCCCAAAATCCTCAGCTATGTTATGAGTTTTGCATTCATCGGGATATACTGGAACAACCACCATCACCTTTTGCATACTGTGAAACGTGTAAGCGGGGGCATCTTATGGGCCAACCTTCACCTGCTTTTCTGGCTCTCGCTGATTCCTTTCACCACAGCCTGGATGGGAGAACACGGCTTCGCAAGCCAGCCTGTCGCGCTATACGGGATCGTGCTTTTCATGTCAGCCATCGCATATACCATCCTGACCGTTTTCATTCTGTATAAGCACGGACGGGATTCCCTGCTCGCTAAAGCTATAGGTAACGACTTTAAAGGAAAGATCTCGGTTGTGCTGTACCTTATCGCAATTTTTTGTGCATTTTACAGTCCCGTGCTGTCAGGGATTATTTATGCATCGGTGGCGATAATGTGGCTGATCCCCGACATGCGCATTGAACGCATACTTGAAAAGGAGGAATGATACCGTCTGCCGGTACTTTTCGTATTAAGCTGTTTCAGATCAGCCCTGCCCAGCCGTCGTCATTTTTTTTGAACTCCCCGGTGAGATAAGCGTAAAGTTCCGGAGGGAGCTGGCCTTTTTCAACTGCTTCAATCCCCTTTTTAAGATTGACTGCGGATGAGGTGCCGAGTATGGCCGTGCCAACACCCTCTGAAAATACAGTAAACCGTATGGCCAGTTCATCCCATGGAAGGCCATGCGGATCAGGGTTCATCTTTTTCCACCGGTGCCAGTATTCTTCGCTGTTATGTCCTACCGGCGGGCTGGCATGCCTCCAGGGCGCGTTGGCGATGGGGCGTTTGGCGATCACTCCCATTCCCGCAGCCCTGGCTATGGGCAGGTAATCGGATAGCCCTCTCTGGTCGCAAAAATTCACTGAGGTCTGAAGGCTTGCGAATCGCTTGCAGTTTATGGCATAGTCAAGGGCTTCGTTTTCGCCCGAATACGCTACAACCTTCACTTTGCCCTGTTCCCTGGCTTTCTCAAGGGCGGCAGTGACATCTCCCCGTTCAAGCACATCCCGGCCGCAGGAATGCAGATGGACAATATCGAGGTAATCGGTGCGCATGAGTTTAAGTGCCTCTTCGATATTGGCTATCACAGTCTCATAAGACCAGTCGGGATGATGAGGGTCGTTGTAACCGACCTTTGTTGAAAGAATAAATTCGCTCCTCCGGTGGGAAATGTAAAGTCCTATGTTTTTCTCCGAGGCTCCGTAGGCACGGGCTGTATCAATCAAGGTAATGCCAAGGTCCAGTACGGTATTGAGAAGGGTCTCAACTGCCTGCCCGTCTTTATTTACATCTCCTATATGGCCGGCTCCGAAACCAAGGGCCGAAACTTTGATGCCTGTGTTCCCGAAATCCCTGTATATCATCTTGTTAATTTATTATTTACCCCATTATTTGTACATTGTACATGGTACCTTCTGTTACAAATACCTTACTGCCTGCAATTAATCGTGGAACCTCCAGCTTACCCCGAATCTGAACGATGCATCCTGGTTCGGGTAATGTGGTGCAGCCCAGTATGTTCTACCTTCAAAGAAAGATCCCCAGTTAGTATAGGAAACAAAAAACCTTGCCCTCTGTATCTTCAGGTTGATGAAAACGTCCATATACAGGTAATTCCCGGTTTCTTTCTGATTCTGAAGATAATACGATCTCAGTGCAGGCATGTACCCATCGGCATAATATGAGGTGTTATAGTTAAAACTCAGGCCGGGCTGAAGCACTGCGGCGCCGTTGAAAAGGGGCTGGGAATAGTAAACGGAAAGGTTTCCCATGAATGCCGGGAGCCTCAGCACGTTAGTTCCCTGTATGGTCTGGTAAACCAGTTTGGTCTTTATCCTGAACCTCCATAAACTGACATCGGTATTGAAATAGATATAAATGTATCCGAATTCATTTTTGAATTGCTGTGGATGGGCATTGCTGTCGAGGTAAACATAATTTGTGATGCGGTTGAAGTTAAAACCTGCATTAAGGAATTTGAACCTGTAATCGAAGCCTCCTGAGATCAGGCCCTGTTTATTAAAAGTCGTATCCCATTTGAAATTGTTGCTTGTATAATGGCCGAAATACCAGCCCGGCTGCTGGTAGGAATAAATTCCGCTGAGCGTTGCGGTTCCCGCGTTCTTGTCCTGCCTGCCCAGGATAGTACTCAGGTTTACCCTCAGGCTGAAGTCCCCCTGGTTATTGTCGCCGAGAACATAATCCCCGTGCGCTTCAATAAGAAGGCTTGAAAAAGGGTGGAAATACAATGCCACTTTGGGGATGTATTGTATGAAATACCGGTGTACAAAGAGAACGCTGTCCCTGTATGAAAGATGGATGTACTGTTGTTTGATACCTGCCTCGATCTGAAGCAACCTTAGTTTCCTGTCTTTATTGAAGGTGGGATTCGACCAGGTAAGTTCGTTCACTATCCTGTCGATAGTGATTGAATCCCTGGTGTTTATTGAGTCATGGTAAATGTTTTGGTAAAAGCCGCTATCGGGGGGGCGTGTATCCATGTAATTTTGCACCTGGCGGTTGAAACCGAACGAGTAGGTAAGGCGGCCGAGGTCAAAATGGCTGCTGTTCAGGAAAGCGGTGTCTTTCTCATTTTTTGCATGCCTCGAAAGGTTGAAATAATGTTTGGTGTAAAAGCCTGATTCTTTCATTCGGTTCTGGGCCGCCTGCAGGTTGACATCAATAACCTGGCGGTTTTTTTCAGTGTTTTTTTCAAAGACGCTGTCGGCAATGATCCCTCCGTTTTCGTAGTTCCGCAACCTGTTAAAAATGAAATTGGCGATAAAACCGTAGCGTTTGTCTTTCGTGAAATACTGCAGGGTAAGGGCAAAGTTGATATCATTTGTTCGTTGCCTGAGGTAGGCGCCAGGAGCGTTGTTTACACGGAAATCGAACCCCAGGTTCAGGCTTTTATACAGGTTCCGGCTGAAAATGGCATGAAACGTGTTTTCTTTCTTTGGCCCCTGGAAATATGATACTTCGGTAAAGGTTTTAAAGACTTTGTAATATTTCACGCTGTCGTTAAGGTAAAGAAACTGGTCGAAGGTATGGATCCCGAAATCCCAGCCACTGGGTCTCATGAAAGGGTAGGGGATGAGTGAATTGTAAATGGATCCGATGTTCCCGAGGTTTTCGAAGAAACCGCCTTGTTTTGCCAGGGCATCATAATTCTGGAAACCTGTGAGGGTGGTATCAAACGCATGGGTGTTGAGGTGGCCGAATTTTTCGAAGTCGTTATAAAAGAAGAATACGATAGTGGAATCCCGCCGCATGAATGGTTTGAAGGTTTTCTTGGGAGCGATGGTCGCTGTATCCTGCGCAGGGACTTCTGAAACCGATTTTTTTTGAATATGGGTGGTATCGGAAGTGATTGTACCAGCAGCCCGTATCAGGAGCGAAGGCAGGGATAATAACAACAGGACTGTCACAAATCTGACCGTCATCAAAAGCTTTTTTAAGTCCTGCGAAGGTAAGAAATGTCGGGGAATCAAACTGATTTTGCCATCATTTACAGATGGATTATAGCTCCTTAATGAAGCAAGGGGCCTGTGAATGGATTATTCTTTGCCAAGCCATTTTTTAATTATCATGAACAACTCTTCGGGCCCGATCGGCTTTGCCAGAAAATCATTACATTTTGCATCAACAGTCTCATGGATTGTTGTTGTGCTTACATAAGCCGTCAAAACAATTATAGGAACGGAGGTGTTGAATTTCCGGATTTGCCGGGCGGCATCAAAACCGTTCATTTTTGGCATCATTGCATCCATAAGCACCAGGTTGATTTCGGGGTGACCGCTGCATAGTTCTACGGCTTCTTCTCCATTGGTTGCAGAAAGAATAACAGCCCCGGTTTTATCGAGTGTTATCTGCACATATTCGGCATTTTGTAAGTTGTCTTCCGCGATAAGAATTGTAAATCCGGTAAAATCAGGAATTTTCATATTGAAACCGATATAATATTAAGAAAATGGATTATAATTCTGCAACAACTTAGGATGGCTCAAAGATATAATTTTTTAGGGGTTAACAATAAATGGCATGATGAAAAAATCATTAACAAAATGAGGAAGCAATGAATTGCAATCTCAGTATCATTTTATTTTATACACGCTTTTCCCCTCCTTGATGGTTTCTACCACTCTTATCCCTTTTATCTGCATTGGCTCCACGGTAAGAGGATTATCTGAAAGTATGGCAAAATCGGCCAGTTTCCCGGGCTCTATCGATCCTTTGGTCTTCTGCTCGCCAATCTCGGCCGCGCTGCTGATGGTAATGGCTTTCAGCGCTTCATACGGAGAGATACGCTGATCTGGACCGATCACAACCCCCGTGCGTGACACCCTGTTCACGGCAGTCCAGATAGTGAATATTGCGTTCAGGGGAGTGACATTATAATCGGTATGGTTCGAGAAAACAATGCCTGAATCCAGGGCAGCTTTCATCGGGCTGATAAAGAAAGCCCTCTCTTTTCCCAGGTTCACTATATGAATATCGCCCCAGTAAAAGGTATGGTTTGAAAAGAACGAAGGGAAGATGTGGTGAACTTTGTATTTATGCAGCTGGTCGGGACGGATGATCTGGGAGTGGATTATAACCGTTCCCCGGTTTGTGTCGGGAAGGTTAAGTTCTTTGATGGCATTTTCATGGGCAGCAATATACATATCGATGGCTGAATCTCCGTTGCAATGGGCAAATGCGGGGATTTTATACTGGTAGCATTTTTTCAGAAGCCGGTTGAGATCCTGCTGGCTTATGTTGGGTTTCCCGCTGCAGTCATGCTGGCAGCCCGAACCAGGTAAAAGCGGCTGTGAAAGGTAAGCGGTTTTCCCCTGGGGTGAACCGTCGCAAACAAATTTGGCGCCATGGAATACCAGGTGGTCCGAATAGGTTCCGAAAGTAAATGCCGGATTCCCAGCCAGGGAGTCAATAAGGTCGGATGCAACCAGTGAAACCACATCTATATACAGTTTCTTCTCTTTTGCAGCCAGTTTGAGGAAACCAATTGTTCCTGCTTCGCTCGCTCCTTCCTGGGCGGTGGTATATCCGCATTCAGCATACATCTGCTGTGCATGGTCAACAAGCTTGCCGAACCTGGCATCGAGATCTGTGGGAAGGGCAGTGATCTTTTCCCCTTCTTTCTTTTGATCAGCCCTGGAGCGTATAACTTTTTCAGCAATCTTTTTTGCGGTAGGCATGGCAAACTTCGTAGTATTGTCGAACCAGGCATTCTCGAAAAGAACCCCGTCGGGTTTTTTAGTGCCGTTAATCCTGCGAATGCTGCCGCCCGCCGGATCAGGGGTGTTTTCATTAATGCCTGCAAGCTTCAGTGCATAGGAGTTTGCCACGCAGATATGCCCCGAGGCATGCACCAGCACCACCGGGTTGTCGGGGAACAATTTATCAAGGTCGGCTATCGTGGGATAACGTTTTTCGGCAAGCTGGTCAGGGTCGAGACCCATGCCCACCAGGATGTCGCCGGGCTGTGAGTTTAGCTGTTTCTTCAGGGCGATCAGTTTATCGGTAATGTCCTTTATACATCTCACCGAATCGATAGGAGGGGAGCTGATGTTGGTCGACAGCCAGCTTATCACCGCCGCAATGAAGTGGCTGTGAGGATCAACAAAGCCCGGAACCATTGTCTTGCTTTCCAGGTCGATCACAAGGGTTGAATCCCCCTTGTATTTCATGATGTCGTTTTCTTTACCGGCGGCAAGGATCTTCCCGTCTTTAACCGCAACGGCTTCAGCCCTGGCGCCCTCTTTTTCCATGGTCAGGATAATCCCGTTATGATAGATCACATCGGCTTTTTGCAAAGGCCGGCTGCAGGCTGCCATGATCAGAGGCAGCATAAGGATTAAAAGTTTAGTTATTTTCATTTTTTTATTGTTTGCGGATAACGTTAATCGGATAATCTTACTTTTTCCCTGCCCGGGGTTGAGACCTTTTGATTTTTTTTACAGGGAATTAATGAACTGCAGTACCTGTGGCGCCCTGCCCGGCTGTATCAGGTTAAAATGATCAACCCATTGCTGAAGCGGCAGGGGCCGGTTAACCGGCACGTTAAGAGTGTCGAAGTTGGCTGAATTCACAGGCACCAGTCCATCGTTGGGCGGAGGACCGAAAAGAAGGAATGCATCATACCCGATTCTGTCGATAGAGGCTGCCCAGTCCGGAAGCCATTGATAATGGCCTGTGTTGTCAAGCTGATCGGTCATTTGACCTGCAATCACATAATATTTGGAACGGTTGGCAATGTCCAGGGCATTGTGCAGCATCTGGGGTATGAACCCGGTGTAGGGGTACATCTGACGCGGCCCGGGAAAATTTGCAAAACACACCAGGTTGATCAGGCTCACCAGGGGAGTTCCCAGGTGAGGGGTACCCAGGGTGACCAGTTTGGTAATGGTTCCGCCGCTGGCGATATAGGCCCGTGAGACCAGTCCTCCCATGGAATGACCGATCAGGATTGGGCTGGCCAGACCTGCAGCAACCACCGAATCCCGCAAAGCCCTTCCATTAACCGTGATAGAATCTTTCCAGTCATACTGGAATACGTAAACGTTGTGTCTGAGTTTAAAATCAGCCGACAGGTTCATGATGAGGGTATCCCAGCATTTCAGCGTTGCATCCATTCCGTGCACGAAGATCACAGGAGGGCCGGTTGGATTGGGAGTCGAGAGTACCTTTATGAATTTATACTGATTATTGGGCAGAGTGCTGTCGCAGTTTAACTTAGATAAAGTCCTCCTCAGGTAAACGTCTGTTGCGACCAATTTCCCGTTTTTTACGAGCGATGAAGAGTAAAATTTTCCAGGAATTGAGGCAGGAGATGAGCCGGGAGTAACATAAGCTGTAAAGTTGAAAGACACTGCTGCAGAAGAGAATGTCCCGATCATGTTCAGATTCCCTTCCGAGAGGCTGCCTGAAATCAGGCCGGCATGCCTGGTCGAGTCAACACGCACCACCGCATCCCCTGAAAGTGCAGTAGAATTCCGGATTATCTGGATCTGGTAGAAGTGTCCGTTATACAGGCTGTTCTGTGAGACAAGTTCCCAGTTGCCCGAAATATCGGCCTCGGGTGCGGTGTCAGTTGCTTTTTTCTTGCAGCCGGAAAAGATCAAAACGATCAGGGCGAGGGTCAGGATCAGATGTTTCATTTTTTTCTCATGTTAGTAATTTAAACCTGCAATAAATAACGATCATTTAATGACAATTTATGGGTATAGATCGCTCACACCATAATGTACTTAGTAAAGGTATTAAAAAACGTATATCAATCCTATTTATCTCCGGTTATAAGAAGATCACCTTTTCGGAATCGTGATCACCGGCGTGGCCTTCATATCCGAAACCTCGCTCAGTGAATTCAGGATCAGGATCTGCCCAGGCCGGAGGTCATTGATAATGACCCGTGACATGGATCTGATCCGCCGCAGGCCACACAGGCCCTTGAGACAAGTCCCACCATGGAATGACCGAATGTATTAATAATTTGACGACCTTCCCATGAAAACATACTGGGAGTATATGTTGGTCTGAAAATTGTAGTTATAAGTGCTTTTGGTTTCCCACACGGCCATCTCTATTTCAAATCCCAGGCGGTAAAGCGTATTTGACGAAAGATTGTTTATTTCTGCAAACGTCGGGCCCCGCGAAGTGTTGCCGGTTCCGCTGGTATTAAATACTGATCCGTTGCAATTATAGCCTTTTCCGCACCATGAATCCAAGTTAATATCGGTTCCTATTTTGAACCAATAGTATTTGAGCCCGGTTTGGCAGGTATGATTGTAATTAAAATCGGTAAACAAGCTTATGCTGCCTCCTGGCAGAGCATCACCCACCGTTGCATTCCAGAAGTAAAATTCGGTGGCATAGATCTGGCCATCGCTGTATGAATTGTAATAGCCGCTGAGGTTTTCCTCAAGAATCCCCCTGCCGAATTGAGCCGAGGTAACACTCCCGCCTCCTTCCCATTTGCATTGACTGGAATGAAATTGCTGTACCCACGGTGCCTGGATAACATCCAGACAATTGCAATCATGGGTTGTAGTCAGGACAGTATTTGTGGCGCTCAGGGTGTTCCTGCTGAGCTGGCTTTGCGGGGCAAAACACGGCCCCATATAACCCCACTTCCAGGAAGCTGAGAAATACGCGAATTGAATGGTACAACTGCTGGTTTTGGTGGTCGAAGTCTGATTTGGATTATTTGGATTATACCATAATGGTGTGACGGTCCCTCCGGGGGTGACAGTATTTCCCCAGGGTGCATTCAGTATCTGTATGGTCTGTTTTGTACAGGGATACGTTGGTTCTGCCATATTCCAGTTTCCGTAATTGAACATGACCCATTGATTGTCGGGAGAACAGCCCGGACCACTCATAGTCCAGTATGTGTATGGGAACGGACTTCTGATTTTCGCGGTATCCCGGTAATCGGTCGTTACTCCGGCTATGCTGACATTGAAAGCTCCGAGAGGTGTAGCGCCTGTGCCGGCACTATAGTAATACGGGAGGACGATCCCTCCGCATATCACCGGTACCTTATACCCGACCGCATCGTAAAGAAGGTTGGCGACAAACTGGGCCCTGGCCATCAGACGCCCCGGTATCGTATCGGGCGAGATCCCTGTGTTCAGATAATCGATGTCACTCATGAACTGGTTCTGATTTCGGTAATCGTACAGGCTTACGTCGAGGAAATTGGAGGCTTTCAGAAATGCAGTCACTTCCTCTTCAACGGTCTGTTTGAAACTTGCAATATCTGATTGAACATTTTCAGGATAGATTACCGAGTCACAATTCAGTTGCATGATGTATCCCATGAACTGGTAGGAAATAGTCTGCATAAAGTAGTTTTCCAGAACCTGGTACTGAGTGATGGGAGGGGAACTGCTGTTTTGTGAAACGATGTTCCTGGCGATGGCCATGCAGGCGGGAGTTAAAGGAGGGGTTTCGGTTCCGAGAAGTACACTTTTTAATTCCGACATGTACACGTTAAACTGATTTGCGTAGGTTCCTCCAAGCACATATTGCTGCGCAAAGATTCTCATCTGGGGTTTCAGATTGCCTGCAATAAAACTGCTGTCGGCCGCCGAACCGGAATTGTGCATCCTTGCCATATAGGAATACCAGGTGAAGTTGCTGTTGTCGAACAAGGCCGAGGCGGTGTCACCCCAGATTGTCTGCAGTTCGAGACCTGCCGCCCCGGGAGCGCCGAAATCATAATCGGCGGTGATGATATTGGTCTGAACCCATTGAAGTTCCTTCATGAGATCGGTTATGTCGGCGGTGATGACATTGAGCTGTGACTGGATCTGGCTCAGTGAGCTGTCAATTTTTGAAAATTGCTTATTCATGGCCTGGGTGTTCGCAAATCCCTGAATGGTCGAAAAGATGTCAAACCCGATGTCAAACAATCCTTCAGCACTCTTCGTCTTGTTCTTGGGTTTCATCGACTGATATAATTTACCCGGGTTGAACGATTTTTGATGACCGATTTCATATTCCGACAACAGGTTAAGCTTCGGATCAGTAAAAACATCCTTCTGGACGGGTGTGGGGGTGGGCGTGGGCGTGGGTGGAACCTGTGTGTCTTCCTTCTTTTTACAAGAAAAGATGAGTGGGATAATTACAATCGCTATAAGAATAAGCGATAAGATGCCTGTAAATCTCTTTTTATTTTTCATCTGTTTATTTGTTATTTTTTTGTGGTTAAATTGTTAATGACAATATCAGGTACAAGTTGAGCCTGGTTTCCTGCAGGGCTCCATTTTTTCATCACGGCCAACAACTCCTCCCTTCTAACCGGTTTGGATAAAAACTCCTTGCAGCCCCAGGCAATTGCCAGCGAAACAGATGCAAGGCTATATCCCGACATAAGGATAAACGTCAATGGAGGGTGACCGGCCGGGCGGGGCTGCAGGGTCAGCAGATGGCTGCTTTTCCCGGGCAGGCTCGCATCGACCAGGGCAATGTGAACGGGAGCTGGCGCTGAACAACGCAGCAAAGCGTCTTCGCTTGAACGAACACGCTCAACAACATATCCTTCATGCAATAATGTTTCTTCCATTGGCCGGTATTGGTCATCATGGTCATCGGCAATCAGGATAGTGGTGGAAAAGGACTTCTCGCTTTGCATTGGCCTATGTAAATTGAATGCGGTAAATATACACCGCCGGTAGAATCAATGTCAATGACGCAAGCCTGGAATCTCCTTGTATTTTCCTTTATAATATGAGCTATGTGTCTGAACTTAAGATAATTGATTCGCGAATGACCGGAAATGACATTGTTTCATCTGGAGGTTATATAGCTAACACAATGCAGGTTATGAATTTTCTTAAGGAAAAGTAAAGGTGGTAGACAGGGGGTTAAACCTGGATGAGATAGCTGGTAAGGCTCTCTTTCTGATCAAGATTGAGCTTTTTACGGATATGATGTCGGGTAACTTCAACGGTAGGTATTGAAAGATTTGCCACCCTCGAAATATCTTTTGAGGAAAGATTGAGTCGCAGAAGGGCGCAAATCTGAAGTTCGCTTCGAGAGAGGTCGGGGCTCAACGCAAGCATTTTTTCGTAAAATCCACTATGTATCTGCTTGAACATCACCTCGAAATCGTTCATCGGGTTCTTTGATGCATCTCGCATGATTTCCGACAGCAACTGGCTGAATTCGGCCTGGTCTGTTTTTTTCGAAAAACGATACTGGAATTGCCCCAGTTTATCTTGTACCGACTGGTTTACATGACTGAGTTTGGTGGCGATCAGCGACTGGTATACCAGATCCTGTTCCTTCAGGTTCACCTCGAGTTCAAGCCGCTCAACCTCTTCCTCTTTAAGCTGATGTTCCAGGGTTTTCTTCTCCAGTTCGGCTTGTTTCAGCATGGTTTCCTGTTTAGACTGAAACACCTGTTGCTCGGCCAGTTTTCGCTTTTGGTCGCTTTGCCGTTTTCTGAAAAACAGAAGAATAACGAGGGCCGATGCCAAAAGAAGCAATGCCAGGAATATCAAAGCAATAATGACGTTTCGTGATTTCTGCAGCCTGACATTTGAGTTCAGGTCATGAATTTTTGATTCCAAAGCCTGCTTCTCGTAAAGGGCCTGATATTTCAAAACGGCATCCTCCCTGGCAATGGTCTTGAGGCTGTCGTTCAAATGCTCCCATTGTTTAAAATAAGCAAGGGCGAAGTCGACATTGCGAAGTTCCATGTTGCCTTCAAAAGCTTCGCGGTAAAATTGTACCAGGTCGGAAGTGAGCTTGTTTTGCTCAGCCAGGTGGATGGCCTGCATAAAAAAGGCATTTGCCTTAAATGAGTTTTTTCTGGCCGCCTCGATTCTGCCTAACTGGTTCAGACTGTAAATCTGACCCTGGAGTATTTTGTTTGCTTTGCTGATCTGAAGTACCTCTGCATAGGACTTTTCTGCTTCCTCCAATCTTCCGTGATCTTTCAGGTAGTTTGCATAATTGAACTTTACCGGCATCAGGCTGGCAATTGTACCGTAAGTGGTTATGATTTTCAGCGCTTCCTGGTAATCATACTGAGCTGAGTCGGAACCCATCATCATATGTGAAACGGCCAGGTTGGTATAATCTGTTCCCGATTCAAGGAGGTTGCCTGCTCTCCGGTTTAATACAATCGCCTGCCCATAATATTCAGTAGCTTTTCCATAGAGACCCTGGCTATAAAAGAGATTACCTATGTTACGATATATCTGGGCCGTATTACCAAAGTCGGATTGCTTCTCGTAATAACGTGCCGCCTCCGAGAAACACTTCATTGCACTGTCGGCTTGTCCATTCTGACTGTAAAACAGCCCTATATTAGCCGAAAAGCCTGCGAGGTAAATGCTGTCCCGGGCAGCCTTTGCCAGCAAGAGTCCTTTGCGATACCAGAAACCTACCGAATCGTTTGATCCCATATTAACAAAAAGTGACCCCAGCGTGTTGCAGGTTTGCAGAATTTTCAGGGTGTCATTTAGTTGAAATGCCAGGATCCTCATTTTCCTGTAATAGGTGAGCGCCGAGTCGTTTATTTTTGCTGTCTGGAAAGCTTTGCCCCTTAATAGGACAGCTTCATAACGTCGGGCATTATCGCCACTCAGGGCCGACATGCGACAGAGCTCAGCAGAAGTTAATAAAGCACTGTCGGCATTGGTTTTTAGTTTCAGGTTGACCACCAGCAGGAGGGAGTCGAATGCCGGATTGTTTTTCAGGGTCGTTGGAGATGAACATCTTATCAGGAACAGCAAAGCCAATAAGAGGAGGATTCCCTTAAACGCGGCAATTCCGGAAGCGCTTTTCTGCTGAGAATAAAACAAATGTTAATTTTTTATCAAAGTAAAAATAATAAACATTTTCAAAGAAGTTGTCTAAAGTTCTTATTTGAGTGTGAGCGTATTCAAAACCCCGCTGTTTCTAAGCATCAGGTTGAAGCTGCAGGCCCCGCAATAGCCATGATCCTGATCATGATCATGCCCTCCCGGTGCAAAACAGGCAGGAAGGGGTAAGCTGGTCAGTGAGGGCATCAAAGTATTATCCGTAGGATTCATGCCTAAGGCAGATTGCCTGCTTATCGGGTATTCCTTTCCTTCGAAAACAGTGCCCCATATGGGAACGTCCTTAAGTTTTACCGGTTCAACTGTTAAAGGATCCTGTTCAAGGATAGTGAAATTGGCGATCTTGCCCGGGGCAATGCTCCCGAGTTCGCTTTCTTTTTGCCACGAATAGGCTGATTCAATCGTAATGGCGCGTAAGGCTTCCATAACGCTGATACGCTGTTCGGGAGCCGCCACCCGGCCCGAGGGCGTAATTCGGTTTACGGCACACCATGCCAGGAACAAGGGGTCGGAAGGGGCCATCGGCAGATCGGAATGGAACGATAAAGCAATATGATGTTTCAGCACTGATGCGGAACGAACCATGACATCAGCCCTCTCAGGACCTAAACCTATTTTGCTGTATTTGTCGGCAAACCCCACCGGGTAGTAAGGATTGGCGCTTACAATTGCCCCGAGCCGGGCTATGCGATCAACCTGTTCTTCGGATGAATTGGCAAAGTGAACGATCACCGAGCGATGGTTTGCCCTGGGATTTTCGGCCATGCGGCGTTCCAGGGTATTTAAAAGAACTTCCAGGCCTTCATCGCCATTCACATGAACATGGATCTGGTAACCTGCATCCCAATACGCTTTGGTCCGTTGTTCAAGGTTTTCGGGAGTGACCATCCATTCTCCGTGATGCGAGGGATCGGGTTTTCCGTCGGCCCCCAGGTATGGTTGCTTCATCTGCATGAGCTGGGAGATAATGGCGCCATCAGCGAAGAGCTTGATCTGCTTCGGAAAAAAACAGACTTTGCCCGACAAATGGGCATTGATGATCTTTTCGCCGTCGGAAATGGCTTCTGCTGCAGGCACGCCCTGGTCGATATAACCCCGTCCGTCGATAATAAAGAAGGAGTACATGGGAGTATCGTCAGCGCCGAGTATCCTCTGGTACATCTCAAGCAGGCCGGGCGCCAGCAACGCCCCGGGCTCATTATAGGCAGTGACTCCCTTCGAATGCAGGTAAGCGATCATCTGCTTCAGCCCGAACTCGAGCCGTTGCGGTGTCACGAAGACCTTCATCAGCGGTCCTATCACGAGGTTTGTCCCGGTTTCCCACCAGTGGCCTTCGGCCCAGTTCATCATCGTGCTGGCATCGCCTTTACCCTGCATGGATTGTTCAGTCAATCCAAGGGTGTTGAGGGCAGCAGTATTCATATAAAATTCATGGCAGGACCTTTGCCAGATCATGATAGGCCTGGTTGAACTTACCGAATCAAGGATTGCACGGCTCATTCGGCCATGCCAGAGGCTGTGGTAACCCCATGAAAAAAGCCATTCTTTCCCGTCTTTCATCGCCGCGTCGGCTGCTTTTAAGCGTTTCCAGTACTCCGAAGGTGTTGAGGCTGCCCTGAACGTCCTTTCAGGCATCACCCATTCTTCAGGAGCAATGACTTCAGTCGAAAGGGTGAGTCCTCCTAAAATTGGATGAAGATGCTGGTCGATGAACCCGGGTAGTATGATTTTATTTGCAAATGTTTCATCCAAAATATATTTAGAATTTCCTAAAGCCGACTTTACCTGGGAAAGAGAACCAACGGCAACAATAAATTTACCTGAAACTGCTACCGCCGTTGCTTCAGGATTGTCCTGTTCCATGGTAATGACCTTTTTAGCCGTAAATATTGTAATGATATTGGGATGATTTGCCGTCAAGCCATTAGCAACTATCTGATTTGCTTCACCCTGGGCAAAGCTGAAGGCCGGAATGGAAATCAGGATTAATAGAATGACCAGGCTTGCCGGGAGAGCCAACAGAGACATCTTCTTCATAACATAAAAGGGTTTAACAGGTTTGGAATTGGTTTTTTTTTAAACTCCCGGTTTTTAATTCCGGGAATTTAAGGTCAAGTTACATAAAAAATCAGGATCATTATGAATGAGACACCCTTTTGGAATTAAAATCGAGGATCAGAAGGTCCAATTTAAGGAGTGGTACTTTTTCTTGACGAAAGCAAAGGCATTATGGAATCAGGCGTTCGTTTTAAAACTATTTCTCCTGCAATAAAATCAAAATTTGCCCCTTGCAGGCAGTGTTGGAAGGTTTGATGACTTGGAATGATGGTCGTCGACCATCATTCCAAGTCATTATGAAAACTCACTTTGAAATCGGATAGGTATCCTTAAACACTACCGACGGACTGAAAAATACGCTCATTTCGTGGATCGAAGATCCGCTGGGAGACTTGTCGGTGAATTGGAAACCATAATTGATGTTATATTCTAACATGGGATCCAGTGCTTCTGTTTTAAATCCTGAAATGTTATAGGTTTCCATTTCTGCGGCCCAAAGCAGTTTCTGATTGGAGTAATAGGGCCATTTACCTGAGTCCCAGAAACCGTCCCCTATCCAGCTGACGAACATCGAAACATCATCAACCGTGAAATCAGGAGAATCGGTACTGTATGTGCTGAAGAGCATACATCCGTTTGCCGTGGATGAAGGTATTATGGGAGCAGCTATTACGGCACTCACAATTTCCAGCTCCCATGAATCTCCTAACCCCACCATGTTTCCATTGTAACCAAGCTGATGGCTTGAAGGATAGGTGAAATATTTTCCAAATTGAGGAGTGTAGTCAGTAATTCCAAAATTTTCAGTATTTAAGGCAACTATACCGGGATTTGGAATTACGGGACTAGAGTTATTCGTGGTGAATGGTTCCGGCCCGGGTGCTTCGAAAAAATAAGTCGGGCATGGGCTCATTGGAAACTGGTATCCCCAGTACCACACGGCCGAAAAGAATCCAAACGGGATGGAATAAATGCTGTCTTTGGTTGGTGAAGATTTTCCATTCATTGGGTTATAATAGAGCACCTTAACATTACCCGTTATCTGGCTGTCGTGTGCCCACGGACTGCTTTTATCTCCTCCGTCCTGGATTACGACTGCGGGGCTGCCCGATAGTAAATTGCCCCCGGTGAGTCTGTAAACATTCCAATGATTATCGGGACTGCAATTATAGGTAGAGGCGTTATAGGTAGTATTCGGGAACTGACTGCTGAGTCCGTTAGGTGAATTGTCGCAGTTAACGGCTGATGTACTTCCGCCTCCGACGGTTACGTTAATAGTATTGACAATGGGTTTGCTCCCGTCGGTGTAATTGTGCGGAGTGACTATCTTAACCCCTACACTGGGATAAGGCAGTGCAAATGCATCCAGGACTACATTGCAAAGAAACTGGGCTCTTGCATCTACATCAAGGAAAACCTGGTCGGGTGCTACTCCAAGCTGGCAGCTCGTTATGGTAGCATCGTTGGTATATTGAGTCTGGTTCCTGAAATTGTACAGGTTTAAATTCAGGTAATCAACAGTCGTAAGAAATTGTTGCAGTTCTGTTTTGATCATCGACTGGAAACCTGTGAGCTTTGTTTTCCAGGTAGCGTGGGTCGTGTCTATCGCATTATCTACGTTGGCCACGACGGCCATTCCCTGGAGCTGGTAATTCAGGATCTGGCAAAAATAACCTTCCAGCAAAAGATAGGCATTCATCACGTTAGCCGGGAGATTGGCCTGGGATTGTACCCCGTCGTTCAGACAGATTTTCTGGGTAAATATTTTCAGGGCGTTCTGGTTCTGGATCTGATCGAAAAGCTGGTTAATGTTGTTTGTAACATTTGGGTTGTTATTTTCCAGAACGTAAGTCAGTTCAAAGGTCTGTAATGTCTTTATAGGAATTGCCGTAGGGTCTCCTCTTTTGATCCGGGCTGCCATTGCCGGGAAGTACATCAGCGAATATTGTGAGGTTGAATCCTGAAATTTTGTGGCAATATCGACCATGAAAGGATGGACCGCCGAATTGGATATCCATGATTCTATATCCACAACTCCCAATTGAAGCTCTACAGCCAGTTCATTCAATTGGGCAGAGATCTGGGTTAGCTGGTTTTGCATTGAAGAAAGCTGGTTATCTATTTTCTGGAATTCCGCTTCGGTATGTTTGAAATCATGGATATCCCACATAATGTCACCTATAGAGAAGAAATCTGCCTGCCAGTCTATCTCTGAGAGTCCGCTTCCAGCTCCACCTAAAATATAACCCGGGAGGTTTCTCTCATCCCGGATCTCCTTATAGGTCCTGAGTTGAGGAAGCCGATTCTGAATCATTGGAACGACCGGTGTGGGAGTTGGTGTGGGGGTGGGATTTGAAGTTGAATCGTCCTTTTTTTTGCAGGAGGTTTGAACTGCAAACATCATTGTTATAGCCAATAACAGAGTGATGAATCGTTTAATTGAATAAATGGGCGTTTTCATAATATGAGTATTTGTTTATTATATATTTTCAATTTCCTGTAATATGGTTTTTTGAGTGTTCTCATTCAGATATTTTACTACAAGTCCCAGCATCTCTTCCGGATCAACCGGATTTTGAATAACACCACTGCAGCCTACCATTGTGGCCAATCTCAAAGATTCATGGTTGCTGTAATTTATAAAAAGGATGATTGGAATATCCTTATTCAGCTGCCTTATCATCAATGTGGTATCGAAACCATTAATGGTCGGCAGATCTACACTAATAAGCACCATATCGGTCTCCTGGTGATTGCAGAACTGTTTAATTGTTTCAGGACCGGTTTCAGCCATCAGAATTGAAATATCATTGCGTTCCAGAAGCAAGGCGATATCGTTAAGTTCCATTCCTGCTTTTCGGGAAACTAAAATTGTATGCATCTGAGATTGCTGAGTAGCCACGGGGGTTCTTTTTGATCAGCGCCAAAGGTAGACCGTGTTCATCATCGAAGTCAACCCCCAAACCCATGTAAAATCTTTACATTTTCTTTCAAAATATTGTATAACACAGATAATCAGGCATGTAATTGCCTTATTCGATAAATCCTATAAAAAAACCAGGATTTCTCTAGGAAATTAAATAGCAGAAATACAGAGAGATAATCGCTTTTAAAAGAAAACCGAAAGATCGTTTTATGACTTGAAAAAGCAGGTAGGGGATCTTCGAAGTCTCCACCTTTCATGTCGTCAGCTACGGGTGAGTGTACTGAATAATTATAATGTGATAAGAAATGATGTCAGACTTTGTTTCTGATCTAGTTCCAGCTTTTGCCTGATCCGGTGACGGGTCATATCAACGCTTGAGGAAGACAAATTAAGCAGGCGTGCAATATCTTTTGTTGCAAGATTGATCCGCAGTAATGCGCAAACCTGCAATTCGGTCCTGGATAGTGAAGAGCAACGCGAAAGGAGGTTTTCGTTGAATGATTTATGCAAATGTTTGAACATGACCTCAAAGTCAGCCATAGGTTCCCGGCCGGCTTCGCGGGAGATATCATTTAATGCCTGGATGTAATCGCCCTGGTCTTTTTTATTGGGAATTTTATTTTGAAACTGGTTCATCTTATCCTGAAAAGATCGGTTAAGCTGAAAAAGATCAATTCGTTGTAAGGTTTGGTAGACCAGATCCTGCTCTTTCATCTGTACTTCGATCTGAAGTTTGTCGAGTTCCTCCTCTTTCAATTTGGCCTGCACCTGTATTTTCTCAAGCTCTATGTCTTTTAGTCGTTTCTCCTGTTCAACCTGCTCCTTTTTCAGCTGAAGGTTTTTACGTTTTTGAACAAGTAGAATTATAATCAGTACACTTAAAATTAAACCTCCTGCCAGGGTGCCTGCCAAAATTCCCTGCCTAAGCCTTGATGTTTTAATGTCTTTCTTAAGTAATAGATTTTCTGCTTCTTTCTGAGTGATCTCGAAGCCGATGGTGAGTTCTTCTATCATTTTTGCTTTCTGAAGAGATAACAGGGTGTCGTGCAGGTTGGTGTATTTTTTGTAATACTCCAGTGCAAGCCTGTCTTGTCTCAGTGTATCATAAACCTTGTAGAAAGATTGGTAGATCTGAGATTGCAGTTCCTGGTCACCTGCCAGGGAATTAAGATGGGCCGATGACGCCAGGTTGGTCAGCGCGTCCTGCCACTTACCCGTGGTGATATTGATGTTTGCAATGTCATAGAATAAAGAAGCTTCTGCCCATGCATTGTTTATTGATCTTATAAGGGGCAATGACTTATTGAACCATTCTATTGCTTTGCTGAAGTCACCTTTCTCCTTAAACATTTTGGCGATGTTTGTACTTACAACCGCCATTCCGAATGTATTTCCGGAAGAACTGTAGTAGTTCATGGCCTCATTGAAACAAGCTTCCGATTCGGGGAACCTCCTCAGTGAAGTATAGGTCAATCCAAGATTAACGGATATGTCAGCCAGCATTCTCTGGTTTTTTTCCGCGGCAAATATTTCTTTCGCCTGCAAACCTGCCGAAAGTGCGAGATCATACTTGTTCAGTTGCTTATAAACAAGGCCGAGACTCATATAAACCCGGGCCAGGTTTGCTTTATTGATATTTTGCTGATAAAATGGAATTACATCAAGATAGCATTTCAGGGCTTTTTCAAACGAACCGTTCTGGGACCAGGCAATGCCCAGGTTAGTCAACACCATTGCATACCCTTTTCTATTCGAAAGGGAATCGTAAATTCTTGAGCTTTCGAGGAGCAGGGCAATTGCTTGTTTATTTTGCTGCATCATTGAAAGAATGATCCCGATATCGTTCATGGCTTCGGCTTCGAGTGAACGGTTTTTAAGTTCTGAGGCGAGTTGATTTTCTTTGCGGGCGTATTCCAGTGATCTCACCGGATCGCTTTGTTGAAATTGTATTGAAAGAGTTTTAAGCGCTTTGAATTTCGCTTCTCCTGTTGAAGTTTTTACAGCCATAAGCAGGCTGTCTTTATTGGCCTGGGAGTAGGAGTGAGGTAGGATAAAAAACTGAAGAATTACTAATACGAATTTAATGGCAGTAAGTGACAATTGTATGTTATGCATGTAAGCGCTTATCTTCAATTTATGTTGCACTCTGCCCGGAATCATCAGGGACCAAGTTAAACAAAAAACTAACGTAGGGGAAAGGCAAAAAAAAATCCCGGTCTTTTGGACCGGGATTAGAAAGGATCGGCGACGACATACTCTTCCGCTTGATGTAGCAGTACCATCTGCGCAAGTGGGCTTAACGATTCTGTTCGGAAAGGGAAGAAGTGATCACCACTGCAATAGTCACCGTAAGATCTTAAATATCTTATGACATATATTAGAAAGAAAATACACAGTTTGACTTAAGTTTAACACGTAGACGAAAGCTAACGGGTAATTAGTACTACTCGGCTGTGACATTACTGCCTTTAGACCTGTAGCCTATCAACGTCGTAATCTACAACGACCCTTAAAGGAAGCCTAATCTTGGTCTGAGT